>JABLTK010055882.1_pt1 | contig 240301 bp, 218 predicted proteins | sample 7160131 | NCBI WGS metagenome assembly JABLTK01 (sample SAMN14651221, study PRJNA627086) | human gut metagenome | isolation source: feces | host: Homo sapiens | reverse complement strand
GATGGTGCGCACGGTCACGCCCACGCGACGGGCGAGTTCGCCAACTGTCATCAGATCATCTTTGTATGCAGGCATGCCGTGCTCCTCTCGCACGCGGAATCGCAAAGTTGTTTAGCAATCTATTATCGCGCGCGACGTTACGTCACCGTCAAGTGCCCATGTGGCGGTTCCCGCTATTCCCACTCGATAAGAATACTTCTGTTATCGGTGCGCTGACGTGGCTCTTCGTATCAGAAATGGCAGCTTCGTCTCATTCGTGCACGTTTTTCTGGTACCCAAAATGTACCCAGTATGGATGGCAGGGCTTCGAGCAAGTCAACTACAGCAGTTTTTTGCGAATCTTCTTGAGCCAGTTCTTCCTGAAGCTGTTGCGTGCGCCAAAGAACCGATCATCGGTCTTGGTGGCTTCTTTCGCTTCAAACTTCAACGCCGTGAGCTCGATCGTGCAGATAAGGTCGGCTGCTTGCGCAAGCCGGTAGTCTTTGGGACTTCCGTCTTTGTACATGACGGCGTTTGTTGACAAGGCGTACTCCACGGCATCGTGTAGAGCCTTGGTCACGACGTACTGGCCGTCATCGTAGTAGACCTTCACTTTGTCGAATTCTTGCAAATAGCTAAGGTTGTCGAAGATGAGGTTCACGATGTCGCGCCTGATTTTCGCACCAAGGGCGGCGCTGTTATTGAATTCGTCTTTTCTGTATGAAAACGTATGATACTTGATGGGCAGGTGCTGGAGCATGGTGAAGAAGGCCTGCAGCAGCCGCTTCCTATCCTGGATGTCCATGCCTTCGTAATCGTCGTGGCCGTTCATAAGAGGACATGCGTGTAGGGGGATGTTGGGAAGGTTTTTCGCACGCAAGTCGTTTTCATAGATGCTGATCGGTTGGGAAATGCTTGCATCCTGCTCATGAAAAACCAGCGTTAGCAGGTAGTACTTCGATTCCGTTCCGCTTTCGCCCGACTCGTCGGCAAACAGGCTGATTTCGAGCATGGACTCTCCTTGCGAAATAAAAAATGCCGGGGGACAACCCCCGGCTCCTGGAAGCCCTTTCTTGCGAAAAGACCAAGTTCAATATCCCATATTTTTATCTGACTGGCAAGAGGCTTTGAGCATGAGTTAGTAAATTATGCACGCAAAAAGCCGCCTTTGTACCTGTAATCGTATGGGTCGTATTCGCTGCGCCTCGCTGTTTCGATAAGCCTTCCGCCGTCGTCTGCAGCGCCTTTGTCGATAATTACGGTCTCGTAGCGTGTTCTTCCGACGTAGGCGCGCTTGAAATCGCCGTGGTCCATATCGCCCTCAGGGTCGTAGGCGTCTTTCCATTCCTGATAATCGAAGGCAGCTGCCCCTTTCTCGACCTCGCTTAATTCGTCAGCCCATTGGTCGATTATCTGCTCGAGCCCGGCTGTGACCGTCCTAAGTACGGGATCTCCGTTTTCGAGTTTGTCGGGAATCAGCCCAAAGGTGTTGGCGATTTGAAAAAGCGCGTGAGCAGCTTGGACTGGACTGCCGAAATCGAAGAACGTCAAAGCTCCTTCGGTGACGTCAAGCGCCAAGGAGAGGACTTTGATCTGCGAGGTTTTTGGCAGGCGCTTCTTCTGCTCGTAACTTCTGATTGCGGATTTGGTTATCCCCGTAACATTGGCGAGACCGTCCTGCGTATAGCCCTTTTTCTCGCGAAGACGTCGAAGGGTCGAGGCAAACTGTATGTTGATCCATGGTTCGATAGCCACCCAGTCATACCCAACGCGTTCGTATCTTAACGGGAAGTTGGCAGGGTCGTAGTCTTGCGCGAATTGGTCTTTCCATTGTTCGTAATGAAAAGCCTCGATGTCGCCGTTTTTGTAGTTCAGGTATTGCGTCGACCATTTCCTCAGAAAGCTATTCATGAAGTCGTTACTGGCCGATAGGTAGGCAAATCTCTTATCGGAGGAATGGGGCTTAAGGCCGTAAACATCACCTAGTTGAATCAAGGCGTTTGCTGGCATGAAGTCGATATCGTAAATTCGAAGAGCTTCAGGGCGTATGTTGAAGGCTTTCGCCAATGCTTCTAGATGGGCCTCTTTGGGCGTTGAACGCATAAGCTCATAGTTTTGCACTGCCGATTCGCTGATTCCTGCGCGTTTGGCGACTTCTGCCTGAGTTAAGTGCATCCTGAACCTTAAATCGCGAAGCTTCGCCGAGATGAGACGTGATTGCCATCGCTTTTTGGCGAGTGAATGCGAAAAATCGCCAATCGTGTCTTGAGCGAAATCCCACAGGCTCATTCTGCTTCCTCTCCGTTCTCAAGTGTCAGCACGTAACGTAAATCGTTGCAGGTTTTATCGAGCTGAAATGATATCCGTTTTTGCCTATCCCTTCAATTCTGTCCGACTGTATTGCAACACGCTAAAAGTGTGCTACTCTATCAGTAAACGCTAAAAGTGTCTGACTGAAGTTTGGCAAACTATTGAAGCGCTAAGCGACGAAACAAAACGGAAGGAGAACGCATGGAAGCTACAAGCAGGCTTGTCGGTGCGGAATACGTTGCTGAAAAGCTCGATGTGTCAAAGCCGACGGCCTATCGAATCATCCGCTCGCTGAATAGCGAGCTCGTGGCCGCTGGCGCGCGTGTTATTCCCGGGCGCGTCAACTTAGATTATCTGGAAGCAACTTACTTCACCCAGCCCTCGAGGGGTGGTGTGAAGCGCGATGGCGGTGTTGAGGTCGTCTAACGGATCGTGGGAAGTCCAGTGCTGGTACCGCGACTGCTTCGGTGAACGTCACAAGAAGCATAAACGGGGGTTTGCGACCAAGGCCGAGGCAAAGAAATGGGAACGTGAATGTCTGCTGAAGGCTGAAGGGTCTCCGCAGATGACGTTTTCGGATTTCATTAAAGTTTATGAGGCCGACAAGAAGCCTCAGCTTAAGCTGAACACATGGTTGACGAAAAAAGCCATCATCGAAAAGAAGATCTTGCCTTTCTTTGGACCAAAGAAGCTTAACGAGATCACCGCGCAAGATGTCATTACCTGGCAGAACGCTCTGGCTAAGGCGGTAATCCCGAGCACGGGAAAGCCTTATAGCAAGACGTATATCCGCACTGTGGCAAACCAGCTTAGCGCAATCTTGAATCATGCCGTCAAGTATTACGGCCTGGCAAAAAGTCCATACGCAAAGGTCGACAAGGTCAAGAAGGCCAAGCCTTTGAATGTCGACTTTTGGACCAAAGACGAGTACCTGAGGTTCGCCAACGCCATCATGGACAAGCCCTTGTCGTTTACGGCGTTCGAGTTGTTGTACTTTACCGGGATTCGTGAGGGAGAGCTTCTGGCGTTGACGCCGAGCGACTTCGACTTCGACAAGAACTTGCTTCGTATCACCCGCTCCTACCAGCGCATTCATGGCGAAGATGTCGTCACTGACCCAAAGACTGCGAAATCGGTACGCGCGATCGCCGTGCCCGACTTTGTCATCGATGAGGTCAAGGAATTCATCACGCTCGAAGGCATTCAAGCGGATGAGCGCATGTTTAAGGTTACGAAGAGCTATCTGTACCGTGAAATGCGCCGCGGTTGCGCGGTTTCGGGCGTGAAAGTCATCCGTATCCACGACATCCGACGTAGCCACGTGTCGCTGCTCATCGACCTTGGGTTCAGCGCGTTGGCCATTGCCGATCGCATGGGCCACGAGGCCGTTGACATCACGTACCGCTACGCGGACCTGTTCCCCAACGTTCAGACGGACATGGCAAGAGCTCTCGAAAATCTGGAAGGGAGGTGAACGACATGAGCCAGATGAACCTTGACCAGCATGGTCGCCATCGTAATGTTACCGTCGCGTTTCGGGTCTCGCCTGAAGAGGCGAAGCTCATCAATGCGCAGGTAGCCATGAGCGGCATGACCAAGCAGGACTACATAACCTCGCGTTTGCTTAACCGCGAGGTGAAGGTCGTGCCCAGCAGTCGCCTGCAAAAGGCGTTGTGCGAGCACATGGACGCGGCCTACCGTGAGCTGCGCCGCATCCGCGATGGGACGGGCATAAGTCCAGAGCTCGAAGCGACGCTCGTGATTCTGGCGAAGACCTTCGCCGCCTTGGGCGTCGAGCCCGAAACCGCGGACGTAGACAAGGAGGATGCCGCCGTCAAAGCGATGGCGCGCCGTTAGGAGAAAGGACATGATGCCTATGGAACAGGCAACCCAGCAGCAGGAACCGGCGCTCGTCCCTGGAAAAGACGCGCCGGCCCCCGCGCCGAAGCGCATGATAGCGCATCGCCACCCCGCAATCGAGAGGGTGGACCATGGAGACTAGCTACTTTTGCAGCCTGGAGGAGCAGAAGCGTCTGCTTGCCCGCCACGGTTTCGACCACTGGCCGGATGAAGGTGAGCTTCTCGGCTATTTGTTCGGCTTGGAGGACAAACTCGATGCTTTCTGCCAGGCTATGGGCTTTACCATGGCTCGCGACTATCGCGGTCGTTGGTGCGTTTGCCGCGCCCCGCAACAGGTTGACGGCGGTGATTGCTATGCTCCCTAAGCCCGAGTCCATCGGGGCACAAGAGCTTATGGAGGAAGTCCTGAAGCCACCCGTGTGGTTGGTGGAAGGGCTTCTGCCCACGAGCTCCACCAACCTGCTCTGCTCACCGCCGAAGTTCGGAAAGTCCATCCTCTGCCTGCAGCTTTGCCAGAGCGTGGCGATGGGTCAGCCGTTCCTTGGGAAGGCCACGGTGCGGGCGGGTGCGATCTATCTTTGTCTGGAGGACACCAAGTACCGCCTGCAGCATCGCCTTTGGGCCCTCGCCGACGAGAGCGTGGACGACTTCCGCCTGGTGCCACAGGCGGCCACACTCGCCGAGGGCCTCATCGGCCAGTTGGAGGGGCTGCTGCTCGACTATCCCGGCACAAAGCTGTTCGTCGTGGACACGCTTCAAGTGGCGCGCGGCAACTCCGGAGACTACAGCTATGCCAACGACTACGCCGACCTTCGCCAGTTCAAGTCTTTTGCCGACCGCCATGATGTCTGCGTGCTGATCGTGCACCATCTGCGCAAGGCGGAGAGCACCACCGACCAGTTCATGGACATCAGCGGCACCACCGCAATCAGCGGCGCAGTCGACGGCATGATGGTGATGCAGAAGGAAAAGCGAAGCTCTTCGGACTGCAGGCTTTCGGTCACGGGGCGTGACGTCGAATACGCCGAACTCGTGCTCCGACGCGAGGGCATGCGCTGGGAGTTCGTCGAACAACTCACCGAGGCCGAAGCGTATGAAGCAAGCGTTCCCGATTCAGTGAAGGCCATCGTCGGCTGGCTTGCCGACGGGGTTTGCCGCTGGTCTGGAACCGCCAGCGAGTTGATCAAGACGGTTGACATCGATGGCGTCAGCCCTGCGGTGCTGGGCAAGCAGCTTGCCCAGCACAACGAATGGCTTCGCCAGCAGGGCGTATCGCTTGGCCGACGTCGCACCGGCAGCGCTCGAAGCATCGAGCTTTCGTTGCTGCCGTGACGGCAAATGACGGCGATGACGGGAATCCGGCGCAGAAGCGCACCGTCATCGCCGTATCGGATTCGTTAAAAGCAAACGGCAAGTGACGGCCGTGCCTGGCGCGTATGTGCCGTCATTCCCGTCACTTGCCGTCACTAAAACAATCGCTTGCAGAAAGAAGGACAAACCATGAGTAACGTCAAGCGTATCAACTATCACGTAATCGCCGATGGTCGTACCGTCCAGCTCAAGGAAGGCGAATGGGTCATCGTCAATCCCGACAAGGCGGCGGAAGCCCAGTCGATCTGCGCCGTGAGCGTGCGCAACGCACCCGAGGGAACGCCACGATTCGCATACTTCCTCGTCGGCAAAGAGGTCAACGAGCTTCGTCGCGACCCCGATTTGAACCGCATCGACGAGGAGATCGCAAAGGTATGGCCGGGGTATCGTGAAATCCTGAAGCAGAAAGTCGAGCCCGTACCCGACGGCAAGGGCGGGTACGCCAACGTCGACGAGTGGCGCAAAGCCCCCGAACCCGGGTATTTCGACCTAGCCGGTTACACCGAGTATTGGGTTGCGGGCAATCAGGAAGGCTAGACGCGCGGGCGCGGGCTGCGGTTCGCGCCCGTTTCACATCAAGGAGCAAAATACCATGGCAACGAAGAAGAAAGTGCGCAGTCTGCGCATCGACCCGGTGCTCGACAATCGCATAACCTCGTACGCCGCAGCATCTGGGATGAAGGAGTCGGATGCCGTACGCGACTTGCTGGAGAAGGGCCTTGCCTGTGCGTCCCTCAGCGTGTTCGCCACTCCGGTAGGCAGCTTAGTACGCAACGTTATCGAAGCGGAATTTACCCTCATGCGCGAGGATATGGACAGCCGCAACGACGCGCTGGAGGAGCGCGTAGCGCGCGTCTGCAGCCGCGGTGCGAAGGCCAGCCTGCAGGCGGCGGCCATGCTCAACGACGTCTCGCGTGCCATCATCCCCGCTTGGAAAGACGTCTCCGCAGAGGAGCTCTGGTCCTTTTACGCCAAGCAGGGCGGCGAGCTGCAGGCCGGCCGCGCGTACGCCGACGTCAAGCGCGAAGGCTAGCGATGCCGGGTTCGAAGATCGTGGTCAACCACCGCGTCATGCTCTCGGGCTCCGCAGGCCACGGCGCGATTGGCGGCAACAGGCTGCTCTATATCGCCAACAGGCCCGGTGCTGTCATCATGAAAAGCGAAGACGATTTGCGCATTGGGCGCGAGAACGAACGGATGGCGAAGCTTGGGTACATCGGCTATAGGCCCGGTTCGGTGGCCGAGCCAAACCACGGCCACGCGCTGTTCGATGCCTGCGGCGTGCCGGAGCGTGCGAGGATCCAGCGCGAGCTCAAAAGCACGGATTCGGCAATTATAACCAGCGTGGTGACCGTGCGCCGCGAGGACGCTGAGGAGCTCGGGCTCACGACAAAACAGGATTGGGAGCGCCTGCTGCGAAGCCAGTGGTCGAAATACGTGGAGTCATTGGGAATCATGGAGCCGCAGAACATCCGTTGGGTGGCGGCCTACCACGTCAATCAGGAGAACAACCTTCACTGCCACGTTTTCACTTGGGACGAATCGGGTTGTTACAACGAGTTGCTCTCAAAGCGAAGGATGATGCGGGCCAACGACGCCATGCGAGCCGCCGTCTTGAAACCCCAGCGCGACGAGCTGAGCTTTGCGCGCACCCAGGCCAGGGACGAGCTTGTGGCGCGGATAAGGGACGTAGCTTTTGACGATGCGCAGAGGAATGCCGTGCTTGAAGCGCTGCCGGACGACGGTTCGCTGAAATATGCGAAGCTCGCCAGATTTCATCCGGCCGCTGCCGCCGAGGTGGATACAGTGGCGAAGCAGGTTATCAAGGCAGATGCGCGTATGCGGGAGCTGCGCGCTAGTTACGAAAAAGCCGTCTTGGGCCATGCCGAGCTGAAGGGCCTCGAGGGGGCGGCCCTCGAGGCCTACGTCTCGGCGGCGCAGGCCGATTTGAAGACGAGGATCGGGAACGCGCTCATCTCCAACATCAGGAACGCCGAAAGCGCTGCAATCGCCGACAAGCCCGAGTTGGAAGTCGAGCTGAAGACGCGGATAGAGCTGGGGCCGCACACTCGCAGGCGAGCTAGGCAGCTCGCCGAAGAGATTTCCAGCTGCCTCAAGGACGATGAGGTGGAAGGCCTTTCGGGTGCTCTGCTTGCAGATGCTTGCATCGGCAAGTTTCTGCGAACGGACACGCTGCGCAGCCTGCCGGGCGTCGGCAAGGAGGCCGATGCCGTTCGATCGTCGATTCTGACGAACGCGCGAGACGTTGCCATGCTAGCAAGGCAATGCCTCTCCAGCGAAGGGAAGGGCGACTACGGCGACGAAGCTGGTAGAAAGGCCCTTGCCCTGACCGCTCGCACGCTGGGCGCGGCTATCGCCCACGCTGAGCGTCTTGCGCCCTTGCGCGAACCGAAGTCTCCGCTTGAGATTCAAATACCCGTCCATACCCCCGTCCCAAAGTTGTAAGGAGGAATTTCCTTGGCTAAGCAGAAGGGTTTCAACAGGCTTCCGCACCCCCTCGCCGAGTTCGCGCTCTATACGGTTTCGTTTGAGGTTATTGCGTTCCTGGCGGTCAAACTTTGCTATCCGACGTTCGCAAGCGATGTTCTATTGCCAATGCTTGCGCGGCTCTCAAGCACGCTTGCACCAGCGGCGAAGGCGAAGATCGCCTTTCCGGACGAATCGGGTGCCCTTGCCTCAGCGGCTATTGCCGCGATAGCCGCAGCCGCGGCGCTTGCCTCCTACAGCTACCGCACCTTCCACAATGGCGCATGGCTGGGCGAGAAGCCGTCGTCGAACAGGTCGCACGGGTCGAGCCGCCTGGAGTCGCGCCCTATAGTCTTGAGGCGCGAGTTCAACGTGTGCAATGCAGATAAGGCTTTCCCGGGGCTCGTCATAGGCGGCGTGGGCTCCGATGGGAAGCGCCTGCTCGTCGACGACATCAAGCATGCGCTCGTGATCGGCGGCACCGGTGCGGGCAAGACGACCAGCTGCCTCTTGCCGACGCTGGTCAATTTCGTGAATTCCGGGTCTTCCTTCATTGCCCTTGACCCCAAGGGCGAGCTGCACGACGTCACCGGGACCTATGCGGAGGGGTGCGGCTTCAAACGTGTGTGTATCGACTTTTCCGACGCCTCCAGAAGCGACGGGTGGCTGCCGCTACAGCCTGCAATCGACTGCGCGAAGGGCCTCAACGGCAGGTCTCCGTCCGAGCTGGCCGCCGAGGTGCGCATTCTGGCCGACACGCTCGTGCCCGAACGTCGAGAGGCCGCAGCGATATGGACCCAGGCGGCGCGCATACTGTTCTCGGGCGTTGCCGCCTACGTGGCGCAGAGCCCCGACGTGCCGGACGACGCTCGCAACCTGTCAACCGTCGCGGCCGTCGCCGCAATGGACCAGGGGCGGCTGCAGCGAATCGCCGAGGAGCTTCCTGCGGGCTCGTCGGCAAGACTCTCGCTTGAACATGTCGCCTACGCCCCGGCAGAGACCTACGGTGGTTTCCGCGTGAACCTCGCTGCTGTGCTCAACGTCTACGCCGACCCCGCCGTGAGCCCCATGCTTGCAAGGAGCAACTTCTCGGTTGAGGATTTTCTCGATAGCAATGTGGCTCTGTACGTCAGGTTCAACAGCTCGTCGACCGCGTACGATGCCCTGGTTGCGGCGTTCGTCTCGCAAACCATGGACGGCCTGCGCCGCCTTGCTGAGCGGCGGTGCGGCGGGACACTCGAACGTCCCGTGTGCTGGATTCTCGAGGAGTTCCCGCAGCTGCCGAAGATACCCGGGTTGCAAAAGGCCGTCAGCATCGTTCGCTCGCTCGGCATGCACCTCGTGTTCGTATGCCAAGATCGGTCGCAGGTGGAAGCGACGTACCGCGAGGACGCGCCCGGCATCTTCAACAACCTCGACACCACGCTGTTCCTGGCCGCCAACGACGCCAAGACGTGCAAACACTATTCCGACCAGCTCGGCTGCTACACGGTGGAAACCAAGACGAGGTCGACCAGCAAGTCGTCCAACGGGGGCGGCAGCAGCACTTCCGCAAGCTACCACGAGGCTAGGCTCTTCAGGCCCGAAGACCTCGCCAAATGGGATTGGCGGACCGGCCACCTCGTCATCAAAGGCGGGCGGGCCTACGCGTGCAGCTCGCTCCCGATCTCTAAGACGTACACAGGCGACGCCATCGGTCTTGGCGGCAGGGAGCCCACCGCCGCGATGCGCGCGAGCATGGCCCCGGCCCGCGAAGCGAAAAACGTCGAACCTGCCAAGGTATGGCGCATCGGCGATACCGCAGAAGTCGAAGGCGATATTGCCCAGGCAATCGCCAAGGTGTCTGACCCGCGCTTCTCGTGACTCTCGTTGCCAGGTTTGCCGCCGCCATCGGACTCGGGTCACGCCTTGCGCCCCTGATGCCCTATAGGATTGCACGTCGTTGCAGCCGCGCAAGGCGCGAAAACTTTTCCCGAACCCGCTTCGCGGAACCGTGAAAACTCAAGCCTTGCGGTTTCGCTTGGCTCCTTGCGCGCGCCGCTTTCCGACGAGCGCCATGCAGGGCACAGGGCCCGAAAGGCGGGCTCCAAAGCCTAAGGAGGCAGGCATTATGAACAACGCAAGCGAGCTCAGGCAGAAGGCGATCGAAATGACAACGCAGCTTCTGGAGCGCAAGGGCTATCGAATCATCGACAGGTTGTCTGGCGAATGCATCAGCTTGGTGGCAGCAGATGATGGCGACATCGTTTTCGCGAGAGTCATCGCCAGAGACGCAAAAGAAAAGGGGCTTCCCGCTTGGACCATGGACCGGAGGATGGCGGAGAACGATGCCATCGCCTGGCTCAAGCAGCAGGGCGAATCGATTCCCGATAGCCGAATCCGCTTCGACGAGATCGCCCTCGTGGTCTTCGACGGCGGGAAGGCCATGGTCCGGCATCACATCAATGCCCTGGGAGAGGCCTAGCCTCCCTTGCGGCCCTCTCGGGGCGGCCCGCTTCGGCGGGCCTTTTTCGTGTTCTGCTCCGTCTCGGTCTCATCATTGAAAGTTTTGGCAGTGCGACCAGGGGAAGCTCGCGCCGCTTCCCCTAGCCCCATCGCGCCCAAGGGCGTGCCTTGGGAATCCCTGTTTGCAACTTCCGCGCCGGTTGGGCGTATGGGATATATCAGCCCCTGTAGGTGCTGATGCAGGATAAGTATTCCGCCTACGGCGGGTGCGCTGGCAGGCAAGCCTGCCACGGGTTTGGGCTGGTCGCACAATCAAAGCACCTCCTATAGGCACGTTTACGCGATTGCCGTAAACACAGTGATGCGACTACGTTTTAGGAAAGCTGCAGGTCAAAGATATCGATATGCTAAACTTATATAACAATGATGCAACACGGCATCCGCATTGCAACCTGAGCATTCGAAGGACGGGCAATGGACGAAATCGAACTCAAGCAGGAACTCCTGAACGGCAAGAAGACCGACAGGATTATCTTCGCTGTCACTCCCGATCTCAAACGTGCTGTAACCGAAATGGCAAAACGGGATTGCGTATCCGCAAGCGCGTTCATCTCGGCGCTGCTGGCCGAAGAGGTAGTGAGGAGGGCTGCAAAGTGAACGAGTCAGATGTGCGCCTGAAGCTGATTGATCCGGCACTCAAAAGAAAATGGGATGCCGACAGGCAGATATTCACCGAATACTACTTCACCGACGGCGAGATCGTCGTTCGCAAGGGGCTCCATACCCGAAAGAAGCCCAAGAAGGCCGACTATCTGCTCATGTATAAGCGGGACATGCCTATCGCTATCGTTGAGGCAAAAGACTCGGATCATACGGTCGAGGCTGGCCTGCAGCAGGCGATGGATTACGCAATTGCCCTGGATGTACCTTTCGCTTACAGCTCGAACGGCAAGGGCTTTGCTGAGCATGATTTCACTACCGGTAGGGTTCGCCGTCTGAGCATGGACGAGTTCCCCTCTCCCGAGGAACTGTGGGCTCGCTTCTGCGCTTCGAAGGGCATCGAAACGCAGAAAGCGGAAGAGATTATTACCGCGCCCTATTATTACGAGCATGGCGGCAATTCGCCCCGCTACTATCAGCGAAACGCCGTCAACAGGACCGTCGAGGCCGTGGCGAGCGGCAAAGACAGAATCCTCCTCGTCATGGCCACGGGCACCGGCAAGACCTATACGGCGTTCCAAATCGTGCACCGCCTGCGCGAGGCTGGCATGGCCAGGAAGGTCCTCTATCTTGCCGACAGGAACATCCTCGTCGATCAGACCATAGACGGAGACTTCAAGCCGCTGCGCAAGGTAATCACGAAGGTCGAGCATCGCAAGCTCGACCCGGCGTACGAAATCTACTTCGCACTTTACCAACAACTCGTCGGTACCGATGGCGAGGAGATATTCAGGGAGTTCAGCCCCGAGTTCTTCGATCTCATCATCGTCGACGAATGCCATCGCGGCAGCGCGGCCGACGATTCTGCCTGGCGCAAGATACTCGAGTACTTTAGCTCCGCTGTGCAAATCGGCATGACGGCCACCCCAAAGGAAACGAAGGATGTGTCGAACATCGATTACTTTGGGGAACCTGCGTACACGTACTCGCTGAAGCAGGGAATCGAGGACGGCTTCCTTGCCCCATACCAGGTTGTTCGCGTGAAACCGAACGTCGACGTCTATGGTTGGCGTCCGCACGCTGGAGCCGTCGATGACAACGGAGAGCTGATTAGCGACCGTGTTTACGAGAAACAGGATTTCGACCGCGAGCTCGTTATCAAAGAGCGAACGGAGGTCGTGGCCAAGAAGATAACCCAGTTCCTTAAGGAAACGGACAGGTATTCGAAGACGATTGTTTTCTGCGTCGATATCGACCATGCAGAGCGAATGCGCGAGGCCTTAGTCAATGAGAACAGCGACATCGTCAAAGAGCACCCTACTTACATCATGCGCATCACCGGCGATTCGAAAGAGGGCAAAGCGAAGCTCGACGAGTTCATTGACCCCGACGAGAAGTACCCGACGATCGTCACGACTTCGAAGCTGCTTACTACAGGCGTGAACTGCAAAACCTGCAAGCTTGTCGTGCTGGACAACGTCTACGGCGAGCAGGGAATGACGGAGTTCAAGCAGATTGTTGGCCGCGGTACTCGCATCTGCGAGCCGTACGGCAAGTTGTACTTTACCATTCTTGATTTCCGCGATGCATCGCGTATGTTCGCTGACCCGGCGTTTGACGGCGAGCCGGTGCAGGTGTTCGAACCTGCACCCAACGGCCCTATGGTGCCCGATACCGACGAGCCGGACAGCCCTCCCGACGTTTCGCCTCTGCCCAATCCCGACAATGTATTGGATGATGGCGAGATGGACATCGATGGCAAACGCGTTAAATATTACGTTCATGGTGTTCCCGTCGAAATAGCCTCCGAGCGAGTTGAGTATTATTCGGTTTCTGGCGAGCTTGTCACGGAGAGCCTTAAGGACTACACACGGAAAAACATCCGCGGCGAGTACGATACGCTCGACCATTTTCTTGTCGTTTGGAACGCCGAGGACCGCAAGCAAGCGATTATCGACGAACTGAGGGATCGCGGCGTGTTCCTCGATGAGCTTCGCAAGGAGTCCGGTCAAGATCAAATGAGCGATTTCGACCTCATCTGTCACATTGCTTACGACCAGAAGCCGCTCACGAGGAGCGAAAGGGCCAACAACGTGAAGAAGAAGGGCTATCTGTACGAGTACACCGGCCTTGCACGTGATGTGCTCGAGGCCCTTCTCGACAAATACGCCACTTCGAACCTCATCGATTTGGACGACACCAGAATCCTCGACCTTGAAGAGTTTCGGCGCTTTGGAAGCCCTATGAAGATTTGCAAAGCGTTTGGTGGCAAGAAAGAATTCATGTACGCGGCGCAAACGTTGGAGAATGCGCTTTACTCGGCTTAGGAAGGCTTTTGAAGCATGGCTTTAGGATCTATCGTCAAAACCCTCCAGAACATCATGCGAAACGATGCGGGCATCAACGGCGATGCCCAGCGAATTGAGCAGATGACATGGTTGTTCTTCCTGAAAATCTATGACGCGAAGGAAGAGGAATGGGAATTTCACGACGATTCGTATGAGTCGATCATCCCCGATCGCTTGCGCTGGCACAGCTGGGCGCCTGACGCGAAAGACGGCAACGCCCTTACCGGCGATGAGTTGCTGGACTTCGTCAACAACGACCTATTCAAGACTTTGGCGAATCTTGAGCTTGCCCAAGACGCACCGTTGCGACAAGTGGTTGTAAAGGCGGCGTTCACCGACGCCAATAACTACATGAAAGATGGCATCCTGCTCCGTCAGGTTGTCAACGCGATCGATGATGCTGTGGACTTCACCGAATACAAGGAACGCCATGCGTTCGGCGAGATTTACGAGACCATCCTGAAGGACTTGCAGTCTGCGGGCAACGCGGGCGAGTTCTACACGCCCCGTGCCGTTACCGATTTCATGGCCGAGATGCTTAATCCCAAGCTCGGGGAATCTGTTGCTGACTTCGCGTGCGGAACAGGTGGATTCCTTACAAGCGCATTGAAGCTGCTGGCGAAGCAGGTGAAAACGCCCGCAGACCAAGAGCTCTATTCTGAATCGATCTACGGCATCGAGAAAAAGCAGTTACCGTATCTTTTGTGCATCACCAACATGCTGCTGCACGATATCGACAACCCACAGGTTTTCCATGACAACTCGCTCGAACACGACGTTCGCGATTACCGCCACAAAGAACGCGGCCAGTTCGACGTGGTGCTCATGAACCCGCCGTACGGTGGGTCGGAAAAGACATCTATTCAGAACAACTTCCCAACAGCCCTTCGAAGTTCGGAGACCGCTGATCTGTTCCTTGCGCTCATCCTGTATCGCCTCAAGAGAAACGGCCGTGCAGCGGTTATTATCCCTGACGGCTTTCTGTTCGGCCAGGATGCGGCGAAGGTCGAAATCAAGCGCCGCCTCGTCGAAGAATTCAATCTACACACCGTCGTGCGCATGCCTCAGAGCGTCTTTGCGCCCTATACCCCCATTACCACTAACATCCTCTTCTTCGACAACACGAAGAAATCCGAGGGCGTGTGGTTCTATCGCATGGATATGCCAGACGGGTATAAGCACTTTTCGAAAACCAAACCGATCAAGTCCGAGCATTTCAACGATGTTCGTAGCTGGTGGGCGAATCGCGAGGAAATCGAAAAAGATGGTAACCCCAAAGCCGAGCTCTATACAGTTGAGGAATTGCGGGCAGGAAGTTTCAACTTCGATTTGTGCGGTTACCCACACGAGGAAGAGGAGATTCTACCTCCCGACGAGCTGATTCGCGATTATCGCGCTCGTCGCGCCGCACTTGATGCTGAGATTGATAACAAGCTTGCTCAAATTTGCGAGATTCTCGGAATCGAGGCATAGATGAAGGCGAAAGACCTGAAGAACTCGATTCTGCAGATGGCGGTCGAAGGCAAGCTCGTGTCGCAAGACCCCACGGACGAGCCTGCAACCGTGCTGCTTGAGCGGATTCGCGGGGAGAAGCATAGGCTTATAGCAGAAGGGAAAGCAAAGTTCCCCAAGGGTGGCGAGAGCATCATCTACACCGCTTCCGATGGCTCCCCCTATGAGAAGCGGGTGGACGCCAAGGGCCGTGTGCTGAGCGATGAGTGCATCGCAGGTGAGGTGCCGTTTGAGGAGCTGCCCGAGGGCTGGGTTTGGGCGAGGCTGGCGGGAGTTGCCTCGATTCAATTAGGCAAGATGCTTGACAAGCAAAAAAATGAAGGCGAGCCTGTGCCATACCTCGGAAACGCTAATGTCCAATGGGGCGAATTCGATCTTGCCAATATAAAGACAATGCGCATGAATGAGGCAGATCGCGCAAAATTTGCACTCGCAAATGGTGACCTGATTGTCTGCGAGGGCGGCGTACCGGGCAGATGCGCAATTTGGACATCGAACAAAACGATGTACTATCAAAAGGCACTTCACCGAGTTCGCTGCGATAAAAGACTTTTACTCAATACATACTGCGAGTTGTATATTCGCCTTATAGTTCAGTCGCATATTTGGGATGGTTGTTTTACGGGGACAACAATTAAGCACCTTCCCGCGCAAACGCTGTCAAGCTGGGTTCTGCCCGTCCCGCCCCTGGCCGAACAGCGCCGCATCGTCGAGCGTGTAAACGAGCTCATGCCCCTGGTCGAGGAGTACGGGAAGCTCGAGGACGCCCGCGAGGAGCTCGACGCCACATTGCCCGGCCGCTTGCGCAAGTCCGTGCTGCAGATGGCGGTGCAGGGCAAGCTCGTGTCCCAGGACCCCGCCGACGAGCCCGCGAGCGCCCTGCTGGAGCGCATCCGCGAGCAACGCCGCCAGCTCATAGCGGAGAAGAAGATGAAGGCCCCCAAGGGCGGCGAGTCCGTCATCTTCCGCGGTTCCGATGGCCGCCGCTATGAGAAAAGAATAGACGCCAAGGGCCGCGAGTCCGACCCTACCTGCATCGAGGACGAGATTCTGTTCGAGATTCCGGACAGCTGGGAGTGGGCGCGGCTGGAAAGCATAATATCCCTCTTATCCGGAACCGACCTAAAGCCCAATCAGTATAACGATCGGCATGAGGGTATTCCCTACTTAACAGGGGCATCTAACTTTTTGGACGGTTCCCTCATCGAAAATCGTTGGACAAGCGAGCCGACACGTGTTTCACGCAAGGGCGAGCTTCTGTTCACTTGCAAGGGCACCATTGGAGAAATGGCAGTTAACACTTTTGATGAGGCCCACATTGCACGTCAGATTATGGCGATTATCCCATCAGATGAAGACATGCTGCCTTACTTGATTATTTTTTTGAAATCTATGGTGGAATACGTTAAATCAAGCGCAAAGGGGGTAATCCCGGGTATTGAACGCAACGCTTTATTGAGCGCCCTCATTCCCGTACCGCCCAAGTCCGAGCAGGCTCGCATTTCTGAGAAACTAGCCTCTCTTTCCAATTTGATTTCATAGTTGTTTTCATGGCATCGACGAAAGGACGATGCCATGAAAACGTTTGCTCAGTATTTGCGGGAAAAGGGTTACGCAGAGAACACAATCATTTCTTATACATTTGCGATTGACCAGCTAACCAATAGAGCTCAATCTCTTACGAACCAGTCACTTCTTGCGCATAAGGAGTGGCTGGTTTCTTCGTTTGCGCCAAAGACCGCCAACAACCGTATTGGCGCGATAAACGCTTACTTGGATTTCATCACATTTGACGGAATCAGGCTCAAAGGAGTTCGCATTCAGCAGAAGCCATTTCTCGACAATGTTATAAGCAATGAACAGTATGCCCGGATGAAAGATGGCTTGAAACGCGACGGCGATTGGTTCTGGTATTTCATTGTCAGGTTTCTTGGGTGCACTGGTTCTCGTGTAAGCGAGCTGAGGCAGTTCAGGGTTAGCCATGTTGATGCTGGCTATATGGATATTATCTCCAAAGGGCAGAAACTCAGAAGAATTTGGGTTCCGATGACTTTGCAGCAGGAATGCGCCACATGGAAGGCCGGCTCAGCTTCGGGTGACCTACTATTTCCTGGTAAAAACAACAAAGCCATTACCTCGCGAGGCATATCTCTTGGCTTGAAACGCAGCGCCCTACGCTATGGTATTGATCAAGATGTTGTATATCCGCACTCGTTCCGACATCTGTTTGCGAAGAATTTCATTGCACGTAACCCCGATATCGCTCTCCTTGCCGACCTTATGGGACACGAGAGCATAGAGACAACCAGAATCTATCTGCGGCGCACCGCCAACGAGCAGCGCGCCGCAGTAGACGCGGCTATTGATTGGTGACGAGTGACATAAACTCGGCGACGCGTTCAACAATGCGGTGTTGCTCGGCGAGAGGAGGAATCGCTATTAATGCCGAGTTCAGAGATGCCTTCGAAAGGTTGTAGAAAGCCTGCCCGGATTTCTTGACTGACGATTTGCAGAAGGAGATGTGAGCCGGAGAGGCTAAGTATCTATGGAGATACTCAGAGTGACATGGGTCTATTAAGAACGGCGTCAGGAAGAAAACGAAGCCGCCGCAGACGGTGTTGCCATCCGTATTTCTGATGATTGCCGTTTTACCAACGTTCTCAAGACTAGTCACTGAAGGAGTTAATATCTGTCCATCGCGTAGAAGTATATTATCATCCACAAACTCTGCGGATATCATCACGTCGTTGTTTTTGATAAGGGGCTCATCTTCCTCACCGATGTTGCCACCACGAAGTACCCTGATCATTTTTTCGCCTTTTACGGCAAGATTGTCCTTCTTGTAGCCAAGACCGCTATTGAGCTGAAGGACAGATGACAGCCGTGCCCACTCCCAGCTGTCTGGGGTCTCGAACGGAATCTCGTCCTCTATGCAGGTGGGCTCTGACTCGCGGCCCTTGGCGTCGACTCTCTTCTCATAGCGGCGGCCATCGGAACCGCGGAAGATGATGGACTCGCCGCCCTTGGGGGCCTTCATTTTCTTCTCGGCGACAAGCTGGCGGCGCTGTTCGCGTATGCGCTCCAGCAGGGCGCTTGCGGGCTCGTCGGCGGGGTCCTGCGGCACGAGTTTTCCTTGTACCGCCATCTGCAGCACCGACTTGCGCAGGCGGCTTGGCAGGGCTGCGTCCAGCTCTTCGCGGGCGTCTTCGAGTTCCCCGTATTCTTCAACCAAGGGCATGAGCTGGTTGATGCGCTCGACGATGCGGTGCTGTTCGGCCATGGGCGGGAGGGGAACAATTAGGTTGGATGCTTTAGTGGCGCTCAACCCTTCTTTTGTTGCTCCGACCTGCCCGGCCATTATTGCCGCCTGGATGAGAGGGGAAACGATTGCAATATGAAGATAGTGATTAAGAGTGTTGTCGACAGGACGCATGATTAGTACGTGCTGGTTTACATCGGCTTCCTCAAACGGATTGGGGACAATCGCGCAGCGGCCTATTGAGGCACCTGTGATGTTAAGCAGTATGTCGTTTGGCAAAACGTGGCTGCCGCGTTTTTTAAACAATGAATATGCAAAATGTGCGACGTCCTCGAGTTTAAGCCCTTCGTTGTGAACGTTTTGGGACCTTATTAGAAGCGGTCCTTCATCTTGGTAAACCTTGCGACCGCCAGCGGGAGTGCTGCCTGAGCCCATCTTAGTAAATAGCGTCGATAGCCTCGCCCACGCCCACCCCTTGGGCAGCTCCTCAAGCGGCGCTTCATCCGCAACGCACGTATCGCTCAGCACGTGCCCCTTGGCATCAACGCGCTTCTCATAGGGGGAGCCATCGGAAGTGGTAGAAGAATAACCAAAAGACCAGGTAAATAACCAAAGTGGGTACCAGTGAAGGCCGGTGGGTACAAATTGGGTACCAGAGAAAAACTGGCAATCCCGCAATTTGACTGAGAGGGAACCATGGTCGCCGTCGAATAGAACCATGTTGAGGGGGTGCGCCGATAGAGCTTAATCGATATGCAGAAGCATTGTTTTCCCTGATTAAACAATTGCGTATTGTCGATGGCTTGCGCCTAAATCCTGAAACCTGCGATAAAAAGAGGTGCCTTGCGATACGGCAAGGCACCTCTAATAGGTAACACACTTTTGTGTGGAATTACTCCCACTCAATCGTGGCAGGCGGCTTAGACGTTATGTCGTAGCACACGCGGTTGGCGCCAGGAACTTCAGCAACGATACGGCTGGAAATCTTAGCCAGCACATCGTAGGGGAGCTTTGCCCAGTCAGCGGTCATTGCATCGCTCGACTCAACAGCACGCAGGATGATGGGGCGCTGATACGTGCGCTCGTCACCCATAACGCCAACGCTCTTGATATCGGGCAGAACCGCGAAGTACTGCCAACAGCTATGCTCGCTGTTGCGTTCGCCCGTTTCCTGGAACAAACGCTCGTTGTATGCGTCCAGTTCTTCGCGAACAATGGCGTCAGCATTTTTAAGAATCTCAAGCTTTTCGGGGCTTACTGCGCCAATGATGCGAATAGCCAAACCAGGGCCAGGGAAGGGCTGGCGGTGAACGATGTGCGCGGGTAAGCCAAGGGCGGTGCCCAGCGCGCGAACCTCGTCCTTGAAGAAGTGGTCAAGCGGCTCAATAAGGTCGAAGTGAACACCTTCAGGGAAGGGGATCAGGTTGTGGTGGCTTTTGATGGTGGAAGCCTTTCCGCCGGTTTTGCGAGCACCAGATTCAATGATGTCAGGATAGATAGTGCCCTGAGCCATAAACTGCACAGGCTTGCCGTCTTCTGCGATATCCTGCGCAACGGTGAAGAACTCTTCCCAGAACTGGGTACCGATAATCTTGCGCTTTGCTTCAGGGTCGGTAACGCCGTCAAGCAGCTTGGCGTAGCGTTCTTCCGCATGAACATGAATGAAATCCACATCGAACTGCTTGGTAAATACCTCTTCAACCTCTTCGGGTTCATTCTTGCGAAGTAGACCATGGTTTACGAATACGCATACCAGCTGCTTGCCAATTGCCTTAGCGCACAGGGCTGCAACAACGGAAGAATCAACGCCGCCGGAAAGGCCCAAAATAACGCGCTTGTCGCCAACCTTTTCACGGATAGCGGCAACGGAGTCTTCGATGATGGAATCCATAGTCCAGTCGGCTTTCAGTCCTGCGATATTGAACAGGAAGTTGGAAAGCATCTTGTTGCCGAACTCGGAGTGCTTAACTTCAGGGTGGAACTGTGTGGTGTAGATGTTGCGCTCAGCGCATTCCATAGCCGCAACGGGGCAAATGTCAGTGGAAGCGGTAACGGTGAATCCTACAGGAACCTCAGTCACGGCATCGCGGTGGCTCATCCAAACCGTTTGTTCGGCAGGGGTATCTTCGAACAGCGCACCGCCCGCTACATGGAGGCCAGCTGCTCCGTACTCACCCTTTTCGGTGTGACCCACGGTGCCGCCTAGTTCAACGGCAATGGTCTGATGGCCGTAGCAGAAGCCGAGAATCGGTACACCAAGTTCAAGTACACCGGGGTCGATCTTGGGCGCATCGTCTGCATAGACGCTGGCGGGGCCGCCGGAAAGAATAATGGCGCTTGGCTTCAAAGCTGCAATTTTTGCTGCATCTTCATCGCAGGGTACGATCTCGGAATAAACGCCCAAATCGCGAATGCGGCGGGCGATGAGCTGACCGTATTGGGCGCCAAAGTCCAGAACGATAACCTTCTGATCCGGAGAGGTTGCTGGCATGTGTTCCTCCTGCTTGACAGTATGATTTTTAACTTTGAAATTTTACCAAAATAGAAAAGAGGAAATGTGATGTTTCCGAAAAACTAGCATCCATCTCTTCGTTTAGCTTTTGTGCCTGATCCTCCTTTGCGGCGTTTAGCCAGGGAATAAGGGTAGTTTGGTTCCTGCGATCCTTTGGTTTGCATCCCATTTTCCGCATCAGAAAATGCTGTCATTGTTGTTTTACCCAAAGAGTGCTCACTCGCGCTCAATTTTGGCACAATTACGCAAATATGGTTTGTGTCTATCTGGTTAAACGCCTGGTAAACCTTATAATCCAGCCAATCGTTCGACTCTCGTGAAAGGGGTGTCAAATGAATGGCAACGACAAAGATGCGCTTCGGTCGTCTCCTTCAGCCGCCTTGGGAATAGGAGAAGCGTTTATTAATCGTAAGCGACTATTGGTTAGCTTGCTTTCTGACAGGGAAGCAGTCCGCGTGATATGCGCCCCTCCTCTGTATGGGAAAACGGTGCTTGCCAACCAATACGCAAAAATGGCTTTTCCTCCCGGAAACGTCACTTGGGTGCAGGCATCCGAGCCAGAATTTCTCGTAAACCTTGATTCGGGAAGTATCGAAGAGGTATTGGATTCTGATGATTCTTCGCCCGGAAAACTGGTGGTTTTCGACGGTATTTCAAAGCTCAAGGGCAAAAGGCGTACAAGCTTGGTAACGCTTATGGGCAAACTTCACACCAAGCAATGTGAAGTGATGGTAACTACCGAAGATTCTACGCTGGCAGCTGATGTTGAACTGCCGGTCGTAGTGCTGGACGCCCGTGAAATGGCCCTATCTTCCGATGAACTGCCAAAGTGTCAGTGCCACTCTGGCAACCAAGAATCTCTTTTTGAAAGTGGTCACATGCCGACAAAGCGATCCGTACCGCCTGTAGCTCTCGATAAAGAAAAGGGCGCCGATCGCTTCCTTAAAGCACTCCTTCGGCAACCCCCATCCTCTCCAGAAGAATCGCTGGCGTATCTGGCCCTTTTCTTGGGAAGCGGCAGTCTTTCGCTGATCACTGATTTCTTTGACGAACGCACCCAACCCGATATTTCGTTGGTTGAAAGTCTCTTTCCTTTTGCAGGTGTAAGTCTTCTGTCGTCTTCGTTTTCTGCGTTTGAGCTTACCGTAGAAGCTCGGTACGAGCTTATGGCTGCACACTATTCTTCCATCGTTCCTTTTTCTCGTTTCGAAGATGAAGCGGAATTCCTTTTAGCCTGTGTTGACTCGTGCTTTGCGGCTGGTAAGCGTGCGCTTGCCTCAAAGGCGCTTGAAAGTAGAAAAGTCCAGCAATGGTATGCGGAAAAGCATGGTGCGGAAACCGGTAATTTCTCGCTGCCGATTCCCGTAAACGACCATTTCTTTGGTGAGGGTGGAACAATAACGGATGCGGTAAAGACCGAAATCGTTTCTCCTGTTCGGATTAATCTGTTTGGTCGTTGCGAGGTCACGCGTGACGGCAAAGATGTATTGCCGAATGGGGAACTGCGCCGCAAAGCGAAGCTCGTACTTGCTCTGCTTGTGGTTAACGATGGCAAAGAACTGCCGCGCACCTGGATTGAACGCATCGTTTGGCCGGAATCGGATCCTGCTTGTGTGCGCTCGAGTTTCTATAACTTGTGGAGTTACATCAGGCGTGTTCTCACTCCGCCTGACGAAGAGCCGTTTGGGTCGCGGCGTTCGCGCGACACGGTTTCGTTGGCTGGATTAAATTTTGTAAGCGATGTCGGTGAAGTTCACGCGCAGTGTCTGCTTCTGAATGGATGCAATGATCCTGATATTTGCAAAAGGGCGTTAGGCGAAATTGAGCGTTTGTATTGTGGTCCACTTCTGCCTGGTGTTCAAAACGACCAAATAGATGCATATCGCATCACGTACCAGAATCGCGTACTCGATGCGTTGGTTGATGGAGTTCGGGCGCTTATTCGTGCTAACGATCTTCGATTGGCACAGCATTACGCCGAGTTTGCTTTCGGTATCGACCAAACGCGTGAGGACGTTGTGTACCAATATATGAAAGTTCAGCAATTGCTTGGTCAGTATGCTGTGCTATTTCAACGTTTGTAAGTTGCCGACGCGCTTTAGTGGATCGTTTTGGTATCGATGGTTCAAGCAGGCTTGAAGAGCTGTACGAAGAAATTCTTGAAGAAGTTTCGTCTTCTGGCGCAACTACTGAAGCGCCTAAAGATGATGAAGCTTCTTGGCGATAGCAAGGCGAACGCGCTGACTGGGTAACAAATGGCTCACCAATAAGCGGAAATGGCGTGTATTCAGGAAATGCAGAAGATGCTACACGGCGTATGCGAGTGTGCCTGTGATAGAGTGAAGCAGTTAAACGAAAGAAAGAGAGATCATGGGTTTCTTTTCTAAACTACTTAGCGTAGGCGAAAGCAAGCCACTCAAGAACTATCAGCGTAGGGTTGCAGAGGTCAACGCCTTCGAGCCTGCTATGCAAGCACGTTCCGACGAAGAGCTGGCTCACCTTACCGTCGAATTCCGTGAGCGTCTGGCTAACGGCGAAGATTTGGACGATTTGCTTCCTGAGGCGTTCGCTGCCGTTCGTGAAGCCAGTGTGCGCACTATTGGTCTTCGTCATTTCGATGTTCAGCTCATTGGCGCCATGGCGTTGAACGATGGCAAAATCGCTGAAATGCGCACGGGCGAAGGTAAAACGCTCGTTTCCACATTGGCTGGCTATTTGAATGCTTTGCCTGGTAATAATGTTCACATCGTTACTGTTAACGATTACCTTGCTGCGCGCGACTCTCAGTGGATGGGTCGCATCTACCGCTTCTTGGGTATGAATGTTGGTCTTATCCAGAATGGTATGGGTCCCGAGCAGAAGATCCCTGCCTATCAGGCCGACGTTACCTACGGCACCAATTCCGAATTCGGCTTTGATTATCTGCGTGACAACATGGTTGCCCGTGCATCACGGCGTGTGCAGCGTGGCCATTCTTTCGCCATCGTCGACGAGGTCGACTCCATCCTTATCGATGAAGCGCGTACGCCTCTTATTATTTCAGGCGCTGGCTCTCAGGCCGCCGATACGTATAAGCGTTTTGCGGCTGTTATGCCTTCCTTGAAGCGCGATGTCGATTTCGAGATGGATGAAGCGAAAAGGACCATCTACACCACCGAAGCTGGTTTGGAAAAGGTTGAGTTCCAGCTTGGCATCGAAGATATTTTTAGCGATCCAACCGGTCAGCTGCCCAATCATTTGCAGCAGGCGCTGAAGGCCCAGTTCCTGTTCCATCGCGATGTTGACTACGTAGTGGTAAACGGCGAGGTCAAGATCGTTGATGAATTCACCGGCCGTATCATGGAAGGTCGCCGTTATTCCGAAGGCCTTCATCAGGCACTGGAAGCAAAAGAGCATGTATTGGTTCGTCAGGAAAACCAAACTCTGGCAACTATCACGTTGCAGAATTATTTCCGTTTGTACGACAAGCTTTCTGGCATGACCGGTACGGCAATGACGGAAGATTCTGAGTTTCGTCAGATCTACAACTTGCCCGTCATGTCTATTCCTCCCAACAGGGAAGTTCAACGTATCGACGAAGATGATCTTATCTATCGCACAGTAGATGCTAAGTTCAATGCTGTTGCTGACGACATTGCAGAGCGCCATGCTGCTGGGCAGCCGTGCTTGGTTGGTACGGTTTCTATCGAAAGCTCTGAGCGCCTAAGCCGTTTGCTTTCCAAGCGTGGCATCAAACATGAAGTACTGAATGCTAAGAATCACGAACGCGAAGCTGCCATCGTTGCTCAGGCGGGTCGAACTGGTGCGGTTACCATTGCTACGAACATGGCTGGTCGTGGTACTGACATCTTGCTGGGCGGCAACCCCGAAGCCATGGCGCAGGCTATGCTTCTTGAACGATTTGGTGAAGATGAGGAGCCTACGCCAGCCCAGGTGAAGCAGGCCGAAGCTGAGGCCGAGGCTATTACCAATCGTGAATCCAAAGAGGTTCTTGCTGCAGGTGGCCTGTGCGTCATTGGTACTGAGCGTCATGAGTCGCGCCGTATCGACAACCAGTTGCGTGGTCGTGCCGGTCGTCAAGGCGACCCGGGTGCAACACAGTTCTACCTTTCTCTCGAAGACGACCTTATGCGTTTGTTTGGTGGCTCGCGCATGGATTCTATTGGTCGCATGATGGAAAAAACCGACATGCCCGACGATATGCCCATTAAGGCATCTATGGTTTCTAAGGCAATTGAAACCGCGCAGCGTCAGGTTGAAGCATCCAACTTTGCTGCACGTAAGCATGTTCTTGAATACGACGACGTAATGAACCTGCAGCGTAAAGCAGTCTATGCAGAGCGTAATGCCATCCTTGACGGTAAAGACCTTACCGATCGCATGCCGGAGATCATTGAAGACATCGTAGAATCGCATGTTTTGGAGTGGTGCCCCGCCAAGCAAGCGAGCGACGACTGGGATCTGGACTCTCTTAACAAATGGGTTATCCAGATGACGGGCATTGAGGATTTCACTGTAGATTCTATCGATCATGACGATGACGTGAATGCGCTTATCGATGGTCTGGTTGAATATTTCCAGGGTCTCTTCGATGCGAAGGCAAAGGAGATTGGTGCTCCATTCTCCGATATCGAATCGCAGGTTATGCTGCGATTCATCGATACGCGCTGGATGGCTCACCTTCAGGAAATGGATTACCTTAAGGCTTCTATCGGCCTGCGTGCGTATGGTCAGCGCGATCCGCTTACTGAATATCGTGATGAGGCGCATCGTGCTTTTGCGGCCCTTACTTCTTCGATCTATGAGGATTACCTGCGATTCTTGCTTCGTGCCCCCATCGTTGTGCAGGTTGCCCCGCAGGAAGAATCCAGCCCGCTCGATGGCAAGGTATCGTACTCCAATCCCGAGCAGACGCTCAATGAGGGCTCTGGTGTTCGTCGCGGTGCTCCCCAAGGCGGTCCTAGCCCGGCTCCTGCTGCGCCGAAGCCTGAAGCTCATAAGCCTCAGACCTACGAAAAGGACAAAAACGACCCTTACGCAAATGTTGGTCGAAACGACCCTTGCCCATGCGGTTCTGGCAAGAAATACAAAAAGTGCCACGGCGCCAATCACTGAACTAATGGGGGATAGCGCAAGCTTTCCCCTTTTGCGGCGTTACGCCGCATTCGATGCCCCTGCTTTGATGGTAGGGGCATTGTGATGTTCAGCCAGTTTCTGAAACCGAGAGGAATCGTCGATGATGACCCTTGAAGAAGCGGAAAAGCGCACCGAAGAAGCGCGCGCTTACCTACATATTGATGAAAAAATAGCCGAGCTTGCCAACTTGGACAGTCGGATTGCCAACCCTGATTTTTGGAACGATACCGATAACGCTCAGCGGGTCAGCAAGCAGGCGTCCGACATACGTGATGTGATCGAGCGCTATGAATCTGCCTGCGGATTGCTCGACGATATCAAAACTGCAACCGAGTTGGCCGAGGAAGACCCTGAGTTCGGTGAAGAAATTGAAAACGATCTCGAGCGTCTGGAGAAGATGCTCGATGATTTCGAGGTCGAGTCTTGGTTCAATGGACGCTTCGATTCCTCTGATGCGATCCTTTCCATCCACCCTGGTAGCGGTGGCTTGGAAGCTCAGGATTGGACCGAAATGCTGTATCGCATGTATTCGCGCTACGCCGATTCCAAGGGCTGGAAGGTCAAGGTTCTCGACCTGGTCCCTGGCGAAGGCATCGGTCTAGACCGTGCAAGCATCCAAATTGAGGGTCGCAATGCGTACGGTATGCTGCGCAGCGAATCGGGTGTTCATCGTTTGGTTCGCATTTCGCCTACTGACGACAAGAAACGTCGCCACACTACGTTTGCTGCGGTTGAGGTAATCCCGGTTCTTCCCGATAACGATATTTCCGTGGAAATCGATCCGAATGATGTTCGCGTTGATGTATACCGAGCAAGTGGCCCTGGCGGTCAGTGCGTCAATACTACCGACTCTGCTGTTCGCCTCACTCATATTCCTACGGGAATCGTGGTTACCTGTCAGAACGAGAAGTCCCAGCTCCAGAACAAGGAAGCGGCTTTCAGGGTTTTACGCGGTCGTCTGTACGAGCTCGAAGAAAAGAAGCGGGAAGCCGAACTCGCTGAGCTGAGGGGCGAAAAAATGGAAAATTCGTTCGGCAGCCAGATACGTAACTATGTTTTGTATCCGTATCGACTGATCAAGGATACCCGTAGTAATATCGAAAGCGGCAATGTCGAAGCGGCCCTCGATGGCGATATCGATGAATTTGTAGTTGGATACCATCGCTGGAAAGCTTCGTTGTAATGCAAAGCCAAGTAATCGACCGAAAGGAAGCCATGAATTCTCTGGCAGCTAAGGAAAAGGCCTGTGCCATTCGCACGGACATCATTGAGATGCTGCATGAAGCGGGCAGCGGCCATCCAGGCGGATCTCTTTCCTGCACTGATATCCTTGCAGCGCTGTATTTTGGCGGCGTGATGAAACACAACCCCGAAAACCCCGAAGATGAGGCACGTGATCGCTTCATCCTCGCCAAGGGGCATGCGGCACCGGCAATCTATGCAACGCTTGCCGAAGCTGGCTACTTTCCTGTTGAGGAGCTGAAAACCCTCCGTAAGCTTGGTACTCGTTTGCAGGGTCATCCCGATTCTAATCTTCTTCCCGGCATCGAAGTTTCCACCGGCTCTCTTGGTCAGGGTCTTTCCATCGCAGCGGGAATTGCTGCCGGTTTTAAGCTTGACGGCGTTTCCAACCGTGTTTTCACTGTTATGGGCGATGGCGAAACCGAAGAAGGTCAGGTTTGGGAAGCAGCAACATTCGCTGCTTATCAGAAGCTGGGCAATCTTATTGCCGTTGTTGACCTTAATGGCCTCCAGATCGATGGCAAGGTTGACCATGTGTGTGCCAGCGGCACCCTTGCTGGTAAGTTTGCTGCCTTTGGTTGGGAAGTTCACGAGGTAAACGGCCATGACATGGACGCACTCATCGAGCTTTTCTCCGACCTTAAGGCGTCTGAAACTGCACAGCCTAAGGTGGTTATTGCTCACACCATCAAGGGCAAGGGCGTTTCCTTCATGGAAGACCAAGCTGGTTGGCACGGTAAAGCCCCCAACGACGAAGAAACCGAGCGTGCGCTTGCCGAGCTTGCTGAAGCCCGCGCTGAGCTGAATGGAGTGAAGTAACGTGGTAAAACTCGCTACCCCTGAACAGGCACAGGAAAAGAAGGCAACGCGTGCTGCATTTGGCGTAACGCTTGCTGACCTTGCCGCAAGCGGTAAGAAGGTTGTTGCGGTAGACGCCGACCTTACCGGCTCCACCACCACAAAGAAATTTGCTGAGGCTTGTCCTGAAAACGCAAAGCGCCTGTTCAACGTTGGTATTGCCGAACAGAACATGATCGATGTTGCTGCAGGTCTTTCTCTTACGGGAAACATTGCCTATACGGGTTCGTTCGCTGTTTTCGGAACCGGTCGCGCCTATGACCAGATTCGCAATACCGTGTGCTACTCCAACCTCAACGTTAAGGTTGCCCCCACGCATGCTGGCATTTCTGTTGGTCCCGATGGCGGTTCTCATCAGATGCTTGAAGACATTTCGCTTATGCGCGGTTTGCCCAATATGCGCGTTTTGGTTCCTGCCGACTATGCTGCTTGCTGTGCCGCAATTCGTTTGGCTGCAGAAACCCCTGGTCCTGTTTATATCCGAATGGGACGTGCTGCTGTCCCGGCAGTATATGCTCCCGATGTTGAGCTCGAGGTTGGTCGTGCCTACGTACTTCGCGAAGGAACCGATGTCACCATTATCGCCTGTGGCGTAGAAATCGCTGAGGCTATGAAGGCCGCTGATGCTCTTGCTGAAAAGGGCATTTCCGCTGAGGTCATCGATGCTTTCTGCGTAAAGCCTCTCGATGCCGAAACCATTCTTGCTTCGTTGAAGAAGACTGGCTGTGCGGTAGTAGCGGAGGAACATTCTATCTACGGTGGCTTGGGCTCTGCTGTAAGCGAACTTGCTGCTGAGCAGTTCCCATGCCCCATCGAATTGGTTGGCGTTCGTGACCGGTTTGGTAAGTCTGGCGAGTTCAACGAACTGCTTACCTACTTTGGACTTGACGCTGATGCCCTTGTTCAAGCTGTGGAAAAGGCTCGTGCTCGAAAGCATGCCTGATATACTCATTTGCAGTCTCAGAATTACACCCTATGAATGGAGCATACTGTGACGAATGAACAGAGTGGGGTTCCAATGGGCAGGCATGCCCAGCAGCCCCCAGTAAATCAGGTTGCGTCTCAGCTTTCGCAGTCGCTTCCTGTAGTGAATGTTGAGGAGACCGCTCCTCAGTACGCAGGTAATCCGGTTATCACGCTTGACCACGTTACCAAGATCTACGAAGCGCAGCCTAACAATCCTGCGCTGAGCGATATATCGCTGCACATTTTCCCTGGTGAATTTGTGTTCTTGGTAGGTCATTCTGGTTCTGGCAAGTCTACCTTTATCAACTTGCTTATCCGTCAGATCAAGCCCACCAAGGGCAAGATCTATATCGCAGATGAAGACCTTACTCAGATGCGCAATTGGCGTGTCCCGTACCTCCGTCGCAACATTGGTTGCGTTTTCCAGGATTTTAAGCTCCTGCCGAATAAGACGGTTTTCGAAAACGTAGCATTTGCGCTTGAGGTAATTGGCAAGTCGCGTCATGTTATCCGTACTCAGGTTCCTGAGGTTCTGCGTTTGGTTGGACTGCAGGACAAAATGAACAAGCGTCCCGATCAACTTTCTGGCGGCGAACAGCAGCGTGTATCCATTGCGCGTGCTATCGTAAACCGCCCTCCGCTGCTCATTTGCGACGAGCCTACGGGTAATCTTGACCCGCAGAACTCACGCGGCATTATGGACCTGCTCGAGCGAATCAACCGTACGGGCACCACGGTTCTTGTTGCTACGCACGACCGCGAAATGGTCGACAATATGCGTCGTCGCGTAATTGCGCTCGACAAGGGCGTTCTGACCCGCGACCAGGACAGGGGAGTGTACGGTTTCGATGTCTAGTATTTTTTATTTCTTCCGCGAATCGCTTACGGGCTTTACGCGTAACCTTTCCACTACGCTTGGATCAATCATTACGATTTTCCTTTCGTTGCTGATCATTGGCATCTTTTGCATTGCTGGCGCCGTGGTCAACAATGTTGTTGCGTCGGTGGAAAATCAGGTTTCCATTACGGCATACGTAAAGGACGATGCCAGCGATGCCGACATCGAAAAAGTAATGAAGACTATTGAAGGGTATGACGGCGTAGAGAGTGTTTCCTTCACCACGAAGGACCAGGCTCTTGATAACTTCCGTAAGTCTACTTCTAACCCTGAAATCGTCGATCAACTTGATGGCGAAAACCCTCTGCCAGCATCTATCGATGTTCAGCTTGATGATGCTCAGAGCGTACAGAATATTGCATCTGAGATTTTGGCATACCAGGATTTCGTTGACATTTGCGATAACGCAGATGATCCGACTGATTCTTTGCAGTACGGTCAGAAGACGGTTGATAAGCTCTTCTCGCTTACTAATGCTATCCGCACCGCAGGTATTGCTCTCATTGCGTTGTTGATCTTCATTGCGTTCATCTTTATCAACAACACCATTCGTTTGGCAATTCTTGCGCGTCGCAAGGAAATCGCCATCATGCGTCTGGTTGGCGCCTCGAATGGCTTCATTCGGGGGCCTTTCTTGGCAGAAGGTGCGCTTCATGCTTTGATCGGTGCTTTGCTGGCAATTTTTGTACTTGAGATTGCCCGCAACCTGGTACTTCCTCAAATGGCAGTTGCTCTCCCGTGGTTGCCTATCGGTGTCGATTTTGGCATGTTCCTGCTCATCTACCTGGCTATGTTGGTAGCAGGTTTGGTTATCGGTCTTTTGGGCTCGCTGTTTGCAATGAGCCGTTATTTGAAGGTCTAAAGAAGGGCTGAAATGTTCAAGGAATCGAAGGCACGTTAGTGAACGATTTCAAGAAAACCACTAAGGTGGAATCTTCGAACAAACGAAATGCAAGCATCGTGAAGCTTCTCGGTGCTTGCATTTTCATATGTTTGGTTTTTTGCGCGGGCTTCTTCGTCCGCGGAAATGCCGATTTGCTTAATGCCATGGGTCTCTCATCTCTTGATGTCGACACGGAAGTGAATCCTGGTCTTACTGTTTCAGGTGATACTTACGATTCTCTTTCGGCTCGTGTGGCTGAAATGGAGGGCATTTTAAAGAAGAGCAGCATGGATGATTATGACCTTGGCCAAGTTACGGCAAAGGTCTTGTCCTCATATGCTGAGGGTACCGGTGACAGTTTCCTCAAGTATTACGACGAAACAAGCTATCGCGCATACCTGGCAAGCACCAAGAATCCCGAGGCGGGTATTGGTGTGCTCTTTGGCGAAAATGACGGAAAGTGCTTTGCATCGGATGTTTTCGAAGATTCTTCCGCTGCTGCGGCCGGTATCGAAACTGGCGACTATGTGCAATCTATCGATGGCGTATCCAAATCCTCTTGGAGCATTCCCGAAGTGCTCGATGCTCTCTCGCGTTCGGAAGGTGAAAGCGTATACGTTACCTGGAGCCGTCCCTCCCAGAAGCAAGGTGAAAGTGGAACCACGTTTTCAACTACTCTTACGTTTTCTTCCAGTTCGCAGGAAAACGTTACCTGGAGCGTTCACGACGGAGTTTGCACTATTGATATAAAGCAGATCACTTCAGATACGGCTGCTACGGTTTCTTCGGCGATTACCGATTCCTCTTCGCAGGGAGCTCAGGCATTTATCCTCGATCTTCGTGATGTTCCCGGTGGCTATCTAACCCAGGCGGTCGGCATTGCTTCGCTGTTTATACCCAGCGGTGTTGTTGCGCAGATTGAAACGGTAAATGGAATCAGCACTCGCAGTGCAGATGGTGACAGTATCACCACTGCACCTTTGGTTGTTATTACCAACGGCCGTACTGCTGGTTGCGCCGAGGTTCTTGTTGCAGCGCTTCAAGAATCCGGCCGTGCTGAAATCGTTGGTGAAAAGACTCAGGGAAAAGGGTCCGTTCAGGCAATGCAGCCGCTCTCGTTCGGTGGAGCCATTCGTTATACTGCGGCATTCTATTTGACTCCCAGCGGCCGCCAGATTGATGGCAACGGAATTAGTCCCAATGTAGAAACATCGAATGTATCTACGCAGGAATCGGTTGCCTTCGATTCGGCACGTTCCCAGATCTCATAAGGGCGGAAATGGCACGACGTAGTTCTAAGGCGCGCAGACATCCCAAAGCAAAGCCTCAAGGCATTCTTGAGTTGAACGCTCAGGGGTTCGGTTTCGTTAAGACAGCTGAGGGAGAATTTTTTATTCCTGCTTCAAAGGTCAACGGTGCGTTTCCCGGCGACCTTGTTGAGATTTCGCGTCTTTCTGGGCAATCTCCTGACAGGCATTACTTTGAGGCTTCCCGCAAACCCTCTGCTCGTGTTGCGCGTGTTATCATGCGTGCACGCGATACCCTTATTGGTCGCTATGAGGTTGCTGAGCCATTTGGTGTTGTGGTGCCTGAAGATCCTTCTGTCCCTTGTGATATTTTTACGCTCAGAAGCGATGCGCCTCATGTTAATGATGGTGATTTGGTCGAGGTTCGCATCATCGAGTTTCCTACGCGAAATTCTGCTGCTACGGGCACCGTTGTACGTGTTCTTGGCTCGGAATCAGATACCGATATTGCTATCGACCTGATTATTGCTGAGCATCAATTCGAAACCGAGTTTTCTCCGGCTGCCCTCGAAGAGGCTGAACACTGTTCGCTTGATGCTTCTCTTGCTACGGTGCAGGGTTATCGCGATTTACGCGATGAGTTTATCTTTACCATCGATCCTGTTGATGCTCGAGATTTTGATGATGCGATTTCTCTTGAGCGCAAGGATGGCAACTTTGTGCTTGGTGTGCATATCGCTGATGTGTCTCGATTTGTTGCCTATGACTCATCGCTCGATATGGATGCACGGAGACGCGCAACCTCGGTGTATTTGGTGGACCGAGTGCTTCCTATGCTACCGGAGAAACTGAGCAATGGACTGTGCTCCTTGATGCCTGAAGAGGATCGCTGCACCATCAGTGTTAAGGTCGAACTGTCTCCTGGTGGCTCAGTGCTTTCGTACGAGGTGTTTCCCTCTGTTATTCGCTCTAAAGCGCGTCTGTCATACGATCAAGCTCAGGCGATCCTTGAGGCGTCCAACCGCTCTCGTTCTGTGGGGCAATGTATGCAAGCTCTTGCTGAATGTGAAATGCCGTATGGGGCAAAGGCTTTGTCTGACGAAACGGTCCATGCCCTCATTGACCGCGTGCCAAAGCTTGGCACATTGGCAAAGGCTCTGTTTTCTCGTCGTAAAAAAGATGGCTGCATGGATTTTGACAGGGTCGAGGCAAAAGCTAAGCTTGATGGGGAAGGGCATCCTCTAGAAATCACCTATCGTCGCCGAACTGCTGCGACTGAGCTTATAGAAGAAGCTATGGTCTTGGCCAATAGCCTTGTTGCTCAGTGGCTTACCGAAATAGGATTGCCCTGTGTGTACCGAGTGCATGATGCCCCTGATGGAGATGCATTACGCGCGCTATACGAAGTTCTTCAGGAATCCTCATTGTTTTCGGATGTGAGCAAGCGCCTTTTCTGCGACGGCAATCCTCATACTTTGCAGGATGTATTAGCCCGTGTGCAGGGAACGCCTCAACAAGAGTTGGTGAATGTGCTGCTGCTTCGCGCGATGAAGCGAGCCGTTTATCGCACCGAGTTGAGCGATCATTATGGCTTGGCTCTGCAAACGTATTGCCATTTCACCAGTCCAATTCGTAGATATCCTGATTTGCTGGTGCATCGAATGCTTAAAGAGGCATTTTTCGGTCACAGCGCAACCTATGAGGCGCAACGTAATTCGCTTGCATGGATGGCTGAGCATTCGTCTCATATGGAGCGCGAAGCGGAAAAAGCCGCTCGGCAGTCTCAGCTCACTAAGATCATTGAGTATCTTGAGCGGTTTACGGGGCACACTTTTACTGGTGTTGTTTCTTCGGTTTCTACCTTTGGCCTTATGGTTCGTTTGGAATGCACGGCAACGGGCTCTCTTGCCATCGAGGATCTTGGTGAAGAGTATTTTTCGTATGATCCTGAAAGGCAAATGCTCAACGGTGCATCAACGGGTGTTCGTTATCGTCTTGGACAAACAATTCAGGTTGTTCTTGTTTCCGCGAAGCCTCGTGAACGCAGATTGCGTTTCAAGCTTGCCACTTCGTATGAGTAATGCTTGTACTATGACTGCATCGCAATTGATTTCCTGGTGCGGGGTATAATTCTTCAGTATTCGAATTGTTACTACTGGGCTTGCGCCCCTTAAGAATCGTAGGTCTCTTATGGCTAAACTTGCAGACAAAATGTATTTGAAGCGTTTGCTTGAAACGCCTTCTGTCACAGGCATGGAATCTTTGGTTGCTAGCTTGGTTCGTGAGCGGCTGGCCGAATGCGCCGATGTGATTGAAACCGACGTTATGGGATCGGTCCATGCTCGTCTACTGGGCAACGGTTCAGCTCCCTCGGTGATGATTGCCGCCCATATGGATGAAGTCGGCCTTATGGTAAAAAGCATCGACTCCCAGGGTTTTCTTCGCGTTGTTCCCGTTGGGGGTGTTGATGCGGCTATCTTGCCGGGTCTTCGCGTTGATGTGCATACTTCGCAGGGTATCCTGCGTGGCGTGGTGGGTCGCAAGCCTATTCACCTTATCGAATCCGACGAGCGAACCAAGGTGACTCCCATCAGCGGGCTTTTCATCGACCTGGGGCTTCCGCCGCGTAAGGTGCGTGAAGCGGTTCGCGTTGGGGACGTCATTACGTATGGCGTTGGTTTCGAGAAATACGGTAAGGGGATGGCCGTTTCACGAGCTTTCGATGACAAAGCGGGCGTGTACGTGATTACCCGTGTCATGGAGGAACTTAAGCGTGCCGACGGCTCGCAAGGCGATTATATTTGTGCTGCTACCGTTCAGGAAGAAATTGGATCTCGAGGGGCTAATACGTCCGCTTTTAGCATCGAACCCGATGTCGCCGTCGCTCTCGATGTGACTCACGCAACCGATTATCCGGGTATCGATACCGACAAGTATGGTTCGGTGTCCTGCGGAAAGGGCCCTGTTATTGCTCGCGGTCCCAATATCAACCCTGTGGTATTTGAGCGCTTGTGCGCTGCCGCCGAAGCCGAGGGGATCAAGGTTCAATTCGAAGCTGAGCCTAGCGATTCGGGCACGGATGCTTCTGAGATGCAGATTCAGCGTGGTGGTTGTGCTACCGGCTTGGTCTCTATACCGCTTCGTTATATGCATACCCCCACTGAAGTGGTTAAGCTGTCCGATATTGAGGATACTGTAACCCTGCTAAAACGCTTTATCCTCGATCTTGATGAAGATGTGTCCTTCGTTCCAGGAATGTAAGAATGCCCAAGAAAGAAACAACCAAAGTAATCGCCAAGAATCGTCGTGCATTCCATGATTACGAGATCTTGCAAACGTACGAAGCCGGTGTGGTGCTCACAGGAACCGAGGTTTGTTCGTTGCGCGAAAACAACTGTCAGCTCACGGATTGCTTCGCCCTTATTCGTAAGGGTGAGGTTTGGGTGAACAATTTGCATATTTCTCCCTACAGTCATGGCAATTTGAATAACCCTGATCCTGATAGGAAGCGCAAGCTGCTTTTGCATCGAAATGAAATTCGTGATCTTGAGCGCAAAACGCAGGAAAAAGGCATGGCCTTGGTGCCAGTCAAGATTTATTTTGATCGCAATTCACGAGTGAAGATCGAATTAGCTGTTGCTCGTGGTAAAAAACTGTACGACAAGCGTGCTTCGATGGCCGAACGTGATTCGAAGCGTGAAATCGAACGTGCTATAAAAGAGCGCTATCGTTAGGAGCTGCTTTGAACGAAGATATCTACCAGATGATTGATACTTTGCACGCGCGTTTGGACGATGTTCGTGCCGCAGTAGACTCTTTGGAATCGGATGCTCCGGGCTTCGCGAAGCGCTTGGATAAATTGGACGATTCTCTGTACTTATTGCAACTTGATTTAGAGAAGCATGCCGAATCTCCTCTGCAGGAAAATGAGCCTAGTCCTTCTGCAGAAGAGGATAACGTTGAGCAAGCCCCTAAGGCTTCCGCATCGGAATCCGACGAGGATAATGAGAGTTTTTTGTCTGACAAGGCGAAGGACAATCTTAAGGATGCAGGAAAAACAATGGCTGGCATTTATCGAGATGGAAAAGAAGTGGTAAGCGAGCTTTCAGGCACTATGAATGAAATTAAGGGTCTATTCAAGTTCAAATAGTTTTGCTTCATTTGAGTGAAGCTAACTGTTTTGGAGCGAATTCAGCTCCGCGAATATGGCATTTCAGAAAAGAAAGGCGACCAGCGGTCGCCTTTCTTACTTGCTTGGAGTTAACCATATAGGGTATATGGGGAAGTATAGAGGGCAATTGATCTTGTGCTCCGAGAGCGCGAGCCTGTTCTTCTCTGACATAGGAATTGCTGCATGCCCCCCCCAAACCAAGAAAAGCCACCCTTTCGGGTGGCTACTTAGTTGAGAAGCAAATGCCCTCGGTAATGGGGAAGGGAACTGCTAGGCGCGCTCTACCTTACCAGCCTTCATGCACTTGGTGCATACGTTGGCGCGCTTAACCTTGCCGTCAACCTTAACGGTGATCTTCTGGATGTTAGGACGGAAGGTGCGGTTGCTTACGCGATGAGAGTGGCTGATGCTACGACCAGCAACAGGTGCCTTACCGCAGATCTCGCATACTTTGGACATTCTTGATCAACTCCATTTACTTCGTATTTTGATACGGCTGAATACCGCTGATTTCCAAAAGCCTGAATACTATACCACAGACCCAAGCATCATCCAAGAGAATTCTTGGAGGTTTGGCGATCAAGCAGCAAGGATACCACTCAATAATGAAATTGATACGGGAATAGCGGTTTTGCATAAGAAAAAAATCCAGATACTTCGACAAACTAAGGACTTTTGAATGTTCGGTGCGTAAGGGTTGCCCGGACGTTCATTCTCGTGCCATCAGCTATACTGGTTAACTGGTCATTCGTCATTGGGCGCCCGCTCATGTGGCAAAGCGTCTATGAAAGGATAGATAAATGGGTAACGAAATCGCAGGAGACCTTATCGTTTCTGAAGATGTCATTGCGGATGTTGCTGGTCACGCAGCATTGGAATGCTATGGCGTTGTGGGTATGGCGGCTCCAAATGCTGCAGATGGACTGGCGAAAATCCTTCCTCAGTCTCGCCTTCGCAGGGGCATCGTTGTCTCCTCCGACGAAGAGGGCACTACGGTAAGCCTCTACGTTATCTTAGAGCACGGTGTGAACATCAACGTGGTGTCCACTAATCTTGCCGAGCAGGTAACGTTTGCTCTGAAGGAATTTGTTCGCACGCCTCTTAAGGGCGTTGAAGTTCACGTTCAGGGAATCAAAGTTCGCTAGGACGCACTGCTTAGGTGTATAGGTCATTCGAGGAGTACAACTTAACTATGAGCAATTACACATCTAACGACATCATCAATGCCATTGCTGCTGCAGCGAAGGCATTGGAAGCTCGTAAGGATGAGATTAATCGCCTGAACGTTTTCCCCGTTCCCGATGGCGATACGGGCACCAACATGTCCCTTACTTTGGCTATGGTTGTTGATAACCTGGCAAAACTCCCAATTGGCGCTTCTGGCGAAGATCGTCGTCGCGCTATCACCACAGGCGCTCTTATGGGCGCACGAGGCAATTCGGGCGTTATTACCTCTCAGATCATGCGCGGCTTGTGCGAAGGCATTGCCGACCATGAGGAGTTCGATATTGTTGCAGTAGACGATGCTTTCTCACGTGCGGTAGAAGTTGCTTTCAACGCCGTCCGCAAGCCGGTGGAGGGTACAATCCTTACCGTTCTGCGTGACACTGCAACTGCCGCCCATAAGGCTCGTAAGAAGAAGATGGAGCTCGACGAGGGTTTGCAGTTCATCGTGGGCGAGTCCTATGCTTCCGTTCAGCGTACGCCTGAACTTCTTCCTGTGTTGAAGGAAAACGGTGTAGTTGACGCTGGCGGTTTCGGCATTGCTATTTTCTTTGATTCGTTTGTTGCTTCCCTTACCGGTCGCGCTGAAGCTATGGTCGACGAGCTTGCTTTTGCCCGAACTGCTGCTCCGAAGGTTGAAATCGAGCAGATCAACGACTGGGAGGGCTCGAAATACAAGTACTGTAACGAGTTCCTGGTTAATTCCGAAACGCTTGACCCCGAAGAAGCGCTCGACTTCCTGCAGACTATGGGAGATTGCGAGCTGTGCGTAGGAAGCACGCCTAAGTTTAAAGTTCATGTTCATTCAAATACCCCCGATAAGGTCCTTGCGTACTTCTTGGAGCGCGGTGAGATCTTTGAGGTATTCATTCACAACATGAAGCTGCAGAGCGAGGAGCGTACTGAGAAGCTTGAAGCAGAGCAGGAAGCAGCCCATAAAGCTATCGGCTTTGTTGCGGTAGCTGCTGGTTCCGGCAATGCGGCTATTTTGGAAAGCCTTGGCGTTGACTACGTGGTATCTGGTGGGCAGACCATGAATCCGTCCACTAAGGAACTGTTGGATGCGGTAAATGAGGTAAACGCTGATTCGGTAATTATTCTTCCCAACAATAGCAATATCATCATGGCTTCTCAGTCGTGTGCTCAGGTTTCGGAAAAGCCTTGTGCTGTTGTAACAACCAAGAGCGTCCCTGAGGCTTTCTCTGCTTTGTTTGCCTTCGATGAAGATGCAACGCTTGAAGAAAACGTTGAGGCAATGACCGAAGCCTGTGAAGACGTGAAGACGGGTGAAATCACTCGCGCCATCAAGGATTCGAAGGATGTTCACGGCAACCCCATTCATGATGGAGACGTTATCGGCATTGCTGATGGCGATCTTGAGGTGGTTTCCGACTCTATCGAAGATGCCACGATACGCGTGCTTGAAGCCATGGACGCCGAAGATGCTGATACGCTCACTATTCTTGCTGGCGAAGATTATTCCGATGAGGAGTTCGAGGCGCTTTTGGCTCGCATCGAGGAAGAATTCGAGGATCTTGAGATCGACTCTCACCGTGGTGAGCAGCCGTTGTATCCTATCGTTCTTTCTGTTGAATAACGCACCAATTAGGAACGGCATACGTGTCGGGTAATAGAAAAAGTGATTCCCTGAAGGCGGTTCGTGGGGCAAGCCCCGACCGCCTTCATGCTACCTTGGCGCTTGACGCTCCTGTTTCCTCCGTGAAGCAGGTGAGTCCTGCGCGCGCGCAGGCGCTTGCTTGTGCGATGGGCATTGGTACTGTCCGCGATCTTCTGCAATGCTATCCCTTGCGTTATGTAGACATGTCGAAAGTGGTTACTGCGCAAAGTGCGCAAATTGGAGCACAATGCACACTTGCGGCTCAAGTTTACGAAGTTAAGATGAAGCGAATCCGTCCAAAGCTTACGCTCACCGAGGTGTCGCTTGTTGATGGCACGGGCTTGGTAATCGCTTCCTGCTTCAACCAGCCTTGGCTTTCTGAGAAGATCGTAAAAGGGGATTCGGTTGTTGTTTCGGGCAAGGTTGAATTTTCCTACGGCTTTAAGCGAATGACCAATCCGCTAATTGAAAAGCACGAACCTGGGGAAGAAGTCCAAGGCAAGATTTTGCCTATCCATCCTGCAACTTCGAAAATCTCACGTGCAATGATGAAGAGGATCGTGGGGAATGCGCTTCAGCAAGTGCAGGGCGCTTACGATCCCTTGCCTCTAAAGTTCCGCCGAAAGTATCGTCTCTATTCACGTTTCGAAGCTTTTCGCGGGATCCATAATCCTCTGTCACTTGAAGATTCCATCCAGGCTCGCCGACGCCTCCGGTATGAAGAGCTCTTTTACCTTGAGCTGGAATTAGTGGATCGTGAGCGAAAGCGCGCGCTACAGCATGTTCCATTTCGGCAGGTTCTCTCTGATGGGGATATGAATCGAGTCAAGGCTTGTTTGCCCTTTAGCCTCACTGAAGATCAGGAAACTGCAGTGGGGGACATCCTCGCAGAGATGGCCGAGGGGTATCCAATGAACCACCTCCTACTGGGCGATGTCGGTACGGGTAAAACCGTAGTTGCCGCGTTTGCGCTGGTGTGCGCTGCTCTTAGCGGCCATCAGGCTATGCTTATGGGTCCTACCGAGGTCCTGGTTTCTCAGTACGGTATTTCGTTGGGGCCTATTCTTGATGCTTGCAACGTGCCTTGGTCAACCCTCATGGGGCAAACCCCTCGTGAAGAAAAAGAAGCTGTTATTGCCCAGTTTGCCTGTGGGGATATCAAGATCCTGTTCGGCACTCATGCTTTGTTGCAAGATGACGTAGTTGCACATGATTGCTCGCTTGTGTGCATTGACGAACAGCAACGTTTTGGCGTTGAGCAACGCCAGACATTGATTGCTAAGGCTCCAGGTGCCGATATCCTCTCCATGACAGCAACCCCCATTCCACGATCGCTTGCGTTGGCTCGTTATGGCGGGCTTTCGCTCTCCTATCTCCATCGCCCTCCGGCTAAACAGGGGGGGCGCACCACGAAGGTTTGCCACTTCTCAGAGGAGGGGATAGCGTACGATGCCTTGCGTGCTGCTCTTTCTCGTGGCGAGCAGGCATATGTTATCTGTCCTTTGATTGGTCTTCAGTTGCCTAAGAATAAATCTACTGCACGAGATGACGAAGACGATGATGCCCCCATCGAATATGCGGCAATCGAATGGGGTCTTGAGCATGACGCGATAGGCGACACGTTATCGGCTGCTACTAAGCACGCTGAGATACTGCGTTCCCAGGTAGCACCTCAGGCTTCCGTTGCTCTACTTCACGGAAAGATGGCACCTCGCGAAAAGAACGAGGTGATGAGTCGGTTCCGCGATGGGGATATCGATGTGTTGGTGTCCACTACCGTTGTAGAAGTTGGCGTTGATGTTCCTAATGCTACGGTTATGATCATCGAAGATGCAGATCGTTTTGGTTTGGCTCAGCTCCATCAGCTTCGCGGCCGTGTTGGCCGTGGCTCTTTACCAGGTCAGGTTTTTCTGGTGTCTCGCTCACGTGCGCCCGAGGCGCTTGAGCGTTTGAGCGCCATGGAGAAAACCGAAGATGGATTTGCTCTTTCCGAAATGGATCTTTCTTTGCGTCGCGAGGGTGATATCTTTGGAGATCGGCAGCACGGTGCTTCGCCGTTGAAGCTAGTCAACGTTGTGCGAGATAAAGCGGTTATCGAGGCTGCGTACCGTGATGCGCGAAGTATTTTCCAGGCCGATGCTCTTACAGATGATGAACGGGCAATTATTATGCAGGAACTGCAGACCATACAGGAGATGAGGAACCGATGAGAATCATTGCCGGCGAATTTCGCGGTCGCCCCTTGAAATCGCTGAAAGGTGACGCGACTCGCCCCACAACTGATCGTGTTCGTGAAGCACTTATGAGCTCGCTCGTTAGCGCTCGAGGCACTTTGGAAGGCGCTCGGGTTCTAGATGCATTCGCAGGCTCGGGTGCATTGGGTCTGGAAACGTTAAGCCGTGGTGCCGGCCATGTTATGTTCTGCGAACAAGGCAAAGAAGCGGCTCGAGTCGTGGAAGGCAACATATCATCATTGAAGCTTTCGCGGAGTCGTTACACGTTGCGTCGTGGTGACACGTTTACCCTTCCTCAAGTTAAGGGACTGGCCTTTGACCTGGTTTTTCTTGACCCTCCTTACGCATTCGAAGCCGAAAAGGTACTTGGCTTGGTACGTGATCTTGATAAGGCTGGTCGTATTGTCTGTGGCGCTTTGGTTGTTTATGAGTATGCCAAAAAAGACAAAGCCGCTGTTGAGCAGGCATGCGATGCGCTAGAATACACGGTGGTCTCTGTGAAGAACTACGGAGACACATCGCTGGTAACCCTCAGGAAGGATGCATAATGAAGCGAGCGGTTGTACCGGGAACATTTGATCCCATTACCGCAGGTCATTTCGATGTTATATCGCGTGCTGCACAGATCTTCGACGAAGTGGTGGTTGCTGTTGCCAAATCGGCAAAGAAAAGCCCCATCTTTGATTTGGAAACCCGAGTAGGTTTAGTGGAAGAGGCAGTTGCAGACCTTCCCAACGTGCGTGTAATCAGCTTCGAGGGCCTGCTCGTTGATTGCGTTCATCAGCTTGATGCCCATGTTGTGGTTAAGGGTTTGCGCGCCATTACCGATTTCGAATATGAGTTCCAGATGACTGCTTTGAATTATGAGCTGAGCCACGATCTGGAAACATTCTTTATCATGTCCCCTCCGAAGTTTATGTATCTTTCCTCTTCAATTATTCGTGAGATGGCTTCTATGGGTGGCAGCGTAGCAGGCTTTGTTCCTCCCTGCGTGGAAACAGCACTTCGCGAGTATTTCGCTGATGCTTATCAGAAAGGGGAAGGTGAATAGCGGATTACGCTAGGCGCCCTCGATGTGGCGTTTTTTCGTATATTGCTGCTTTTTGATACACTATCGACAAAGTGACGTAAACTAATTAGTTGCAATTATGTCGTTGTATGCTGTTTTGCGTGCGCGATTTCGGAAGGATGTATATGGACGAAACAGGAGTATTGAATCTCATCGAAGAGCTCTCCATGCTCATCGAGGATTCTAAGCCGGCGCCTTTTGGTAAAGGCGGGCTTAGGCAGGTTGATGCTCAGGCTGCATTTGAGATCTTGGACGAGATTCGCGACACGTTCCCTAGCGAGTTCGCTCAGGCTCGTCAGGTTATTCGTGAGCGTCAGGCTCTTCTCGACGAGGCAGAAGCCCAGGCAAGCCGTCTGATTGAGGATGCTCGCAGCCAGGCTATTACCATTGCCAGCGAACAGGAAATCGTTCGCATTTCTCAGCAGCAGGCAGACACCATCTTGGCGGAAGCACGTGAGCTCGAGCGCGAAACCCGCGCTGGTGCTGAAGATTTTGCTGACGAGGTATTCAGCCATGTAGAGCAAAGCCTTGATACGGCGCTGAACAGCGTTCGCCGTTGTCGCGATCGTCTCAATGCCAATTCCATCAATTCGGGACGCTAATGGAATCTCCGCACATTGAGGTTCCTGCTCAGCTCTTCGCTCCTGCGGAGAGCTTGTCTTTTGCAGGCACGTATAATCTTCCCGAACTTGTTCAAGGTGTTGATACCTATACTTTTGAACACCCACTTACTTGGGAAGTAACTATTTCCAATACCGGTGGTGCTCTATTAGTTACCGGAATTGTTACGGCGGATGCAATAACAAGCTGCGTTCGATGCCTTGAGCCTGCAGAGTACCGCTTGGAAGGCGAGGTTGAAGGGTATTACCTTATCCCCGATTCCGATGTAGAGCTTACCGAAGAGGAAAAAGAAGAATATGAGCTTTTAGGCGAAGATCACATCATTGATCTCTCTCCTTTGCTCGTAGCGGCGCTTTCCCTTGAGCTTCCCCATATTCCTTTGTGCGATGATGAGTGCAAAGGTTTGTGTGCTGGGTGCGGCGCCGACCTCAACGTTGAAGAGTGCACGTGCGAAAAAACGGAAGAGGAGGAAGATGAATTCCATCCAAATCCGTTTTCTGTACTGCGCAATATTAAGTTTGAAGAATAGATTTTGTAATTCAAAGGGTTTATCTCTTGATTCGAACAAGTTCCTTTGCTAGGATACTTTTTCGCGTAATTAGAATCTTCAGGTTTACCTGTAGCATAGAAGGAGTTTAATCATGGCAGTGCCAAAGCGTAAGACCGGTCGTGCTCGTACCCACGCACGCAGGAGCGAAAACGATAAGATCGCTTCGCCTTCCCGTTCTGTGTGCCCCCAGTGCGGTGAAGTAAAACTTCCCCATCGTGTATGCCCCAATTGTGGCTTCTATCGCGATCGCGAGGTTATCCAGACCGCTTAATGCACGCCATTAACGTGTAAGGGAATCCCCCGGATACGTCCGGGGGATTTTTGTATGGGCTGGTTTTAGTTTTAGCTCCGCATCAGCAATGCATGCTGATTGCACGACAGCAAGGAGATGTTATGGCGCAACGAGTGGTTATCGCTGTTGACGTATTGGGTGGCGATATCGGGCCTTCAGTTGTTCTTCCCGGAATCGAGAAAGCGCTTCAGGCTGATTCTGAACTGGAAGTAATTGCCTGTGGACCTGCTGAAGTGGTAGAGCCATTTGCAGAAAAGCATGATCGTGTTCGTGCGCAGGTGACCACCGAGGAAATCGCCATGGATGAACATCCTGCTAATGCGGTGCGTAAAAAGAAAGATTCCAGCCTAGTTGTTGGCAATCGTCTTGTTAAGGAGGGTCAGGCTCAAGGATTCTTCTCAGCGGGATCTACCGGGGCGTGTCTCGCCGCTGCTACTTTGGTAGTGGGCCGTATTAAGGGCGTTTCCCGTCCTGCCTTGTGCACTGTTATCCCATCGCCTGTTAAGCCCGTGGTAATGTGCGATGTTGGCGCTAATGCCGATTGCAAGCCAGCCTATTTGGTGCAGTTTGCGCAAATGGCAACTACCTATGCCCGTCAGGTTATTGGCATCCCTGAACCCAAGGTTGCTCTTTTGAATATTGGGTCAGAAGACACCAAGGGTTCAAAAATGGCTCAGGAAACCTTCGAATTGCTTAAGAGTGAGGTTCCTGAATTTGCCGGGAATGGCGAAGGATCCGATATTCTTGCCGGTAAATTCGACGTGTTTGTCACGGACGGCTTTACCGGTAATGTGTGCCTGAAAACCATTGAAGGCGTAACTAAGATTTTGTTTGGCGAAATCAAGAAAGTGATGATGGCTAACCTCGCTACGAAGCTTGGCGCCGCCGCCATGAAGGGCGGTCTTTCCAATTTGAAGGAAAGCACTTCCGCCGACACTTACGGCGGAGCCCCCATCCTTGGCGTTAAAGGCGCTTGTTTGGTTGGCCATGGTTCCTCGAACGAAACGGCAATCATGAATGGCGTTCTAACTGCTGCTCGTGCGGTACGTTTGGATGTTTCGGGGATAATCGAGCGAACCGTAAATCAGACAAAGCAGGCAGAGTAAAATAACGAACAACTTAGAGTTTTAACGTAAGAAGCGAATGACGAAACGTGCAAGAGCAATCTGAACATACTGAGAAGCTTGATAAGGCTGAAAAGATCTTAGGACACGAGTTCTCGGACCGCTCGTTGCTTTTAACGGCTCTTACGCACCCTTCGGCGGCGGAGGGCCATTCCATCAGCGATTCATACGAGCGTCTTGAGTTTTTGGGCGACAGCATTTTGGGGGCTATCGTTTCTTACGAGGCTTATCATGCCTACCCGAACCTGGACGAAGGCGGCCTTACCCGCATCAAGGTTTCTCTTGTTTCTGGCGCTTCGCTATCCGAGGTAGGCAAAGAACTCGGCTTGGCTGACTGTATCTTTTTTGGCTCATCTGAGCGTGGTACTGGTCGTCGTGGTTTGCATTCTGCGTTGGAAAATGTTTATGAGTCGCTTGTTGCTTCGCTCTTCTTAGATGGTGGCATTAATGCTGCAGCTTCTTTCGTAAAGCGTACTCTTATCGTTCGCATGAGCGAAGATATGGCGAAGGAACCTGAAAACCCCAAGAGCGTTCTTCAGGAGCGTTTGCAGGAGGATGGGATTACCCCAACGTATCGCTTGGTTGAAACACAGGGGCCGCCCCATGACCGAACTTTCGTAACCCAGGTATTTGTAGGCGTAAAATCTATTGCAAAGGGTGTTGGGCGCACGAAAAAGGAATCTGAAAGCCAGGCAGCAAAGTCTGCTTTAGAGATCCTTGGTTCTTTCTTTGAGGGCAAAGATTCCACCGACAAAAAGCGTAGGGCAGAAGCTAAAGCTGCCATTAAAGCCGCCAAGGCTGAGGAAAAGGCTCGTAGGCAGGCCGAGCAGAAGGCTCGCAAGAAGAAGCAGCAGTAAAGGGGCTTTAGGTGTATCTCAAATCGCTGACGTTGAAGGGCTTTAAGTCTTTCGCTGATCGAACGGTTATGAGATTCGAACCGGGCGTTGCTGCTGTGGTGGGCCCTAACGGATCTGGCAAATCGAACATCTCCGACGCCGTGCTATGGGTTCTTGGCGAACGTAACGCTAAGAATTTGCGTGGTCAATCTATGGAAGATGTCATTTTTGCTGGTTCTTCTGCCCGTAAGCCTGTTTCCGTGGCGGAAGTTGAGCTGCTGCTCGATAACACCGACGGCACGCTTCCCGTTGATTTTGCTGAGGTTTCCATTGGGCGCCGTATGTATCGCAGTGGAGAAAGCGAATACCTCATTAATGGTAATGTGGTTCGCCGTATGGATGTTCTTGATATCCTTCACGACTCCGGTATGGGTACGGGCACCAATTCCATTATCTCCCAAGGCAATTTGGACTCTGTTCTTTCATCCCGTCCAGAAGATCGCCGTGCTCTCATCGAAGAAGCTGCTGGCATTCTGAAGCATAAAGAACGCAAAGCAAAAAGCGAGCGTAAGCTTGCTCAGATGGACGCTCATCTTGCCCGCGTTAATGACATTACTGCTGAAGTTGAGCGTCAGCTCAAGCCCCTTGAGCGCAAGGCCAAAAAGGCTCGCTTGCATAGGGATCTTTCTTCTGAGCTTGCCAATTTGAAACTTGCTCTTGCTGTTGACGATCTGCGCGTCCTGCAGCAGAAGTGGGATGCTGTCCTTGCATCAGAAAAAGAACTCGAAGCGTCCCAGCAAACATTCAAGAAGGAACTTGAGGCATCTGAACATGCTCTTGACGCTCTCCAGCGTCAGCTTCATGAGCGCACCAATCAGGAGAACAGCCTGAACGAGCGCTATCGTCGCTCTCAGGCTTCATTTGAGCGCCTGAATTCTACCGCCATGCTCTTAAGGGAGAAACGCAGCGGTTATCTTCAGGAAATCGAGCGACTTACTCGCTTTCTTGAAGAGGCTCGCGTGCGTCGTGGTGCTGCTGAGCATGAGCTTGCCGAAGCCCAAGAGGCAGCTGAAAGGGCTAAAGAGGAATCGGTGAAGGCCGAAAAGCTTCGTGGCGATTTGGAGATTTCATATACCCAACGGGTCAACAAACGAAACGATCTACGTAAGAAGATCGATACCTTGATGTCTGAGCAGCGCGCGTTGGTCCACCGTCAGGAAACCGCTAAGGCAACTCAGCAGGCACTGCGTGAAAACCTTTCGGAGCGTCGTGCTCGTGCCCAAGTTATTGACGCCCATGTTGCTGATGCTGCCGAACGCCTTTCGTTTGCTAAAGAGCAATCTGAAACACTGGAAACTCAGGCCAGTAGGCTTGAGGGCGACCTTGCGCGTGCTCGCGAAGAAGAGGCTTCAACGCGTGAAAAGCTCAATGAGCTAGTTGTTGCGCGCGATGCTGCCCGCCGCGCTCTCGACGAGGCTCGCACTGCGTTTACGAAGGCCACTGCTGAGCGGGCCGCTCTTGAGGAATTGGAGCGTTCGAGCGAAACCTCAAATCCTGCCCAGGCAAAAATGATTGAAGAAGCGAAGACGCTATCCTCAGATTGCTCTCTTGTTTCACATGCGGTTTCCGCTCCTGCAGGTCTAGATGTATTGATCGAAGCTTTGCTTGGCTCTGAACTGCATGCTGTGATGGTCTCTGAAGGTGCGGATGCTGAACGGCTTATTTTCGCTGTGGCCAATAGTGATGCCGTGGGAGCAATCGCAACGTTTGCTCCCGTTTTTAAGGAAGACGGTCGTTCTTTCCCTGTGGGCCCTCGTCGATTGGTTGATGAGCTTGATATCGACCCCCGTTATTCTGCTCAGGTCGGTGCCCTGATCGGTGATGTTTTCATTGTCGATACATTTTCGGATGCTCTTTCGTGCGCTCGTAATTCGCAGGGGACCGCTGCACGTTTTGCTTCACTTGACGGATGCATCGCCTCAACTGATGGCAAATTTTCCTTCGTGCGTTTCACTGAAGCCGACAAGCAAAATAATGCGCTTGCCCGTCGTCGCGCTCTTGCTCAGGCGATCAAGGAAGAGGAGCGGTGTCGTGCGGATTACGAAGCTGCACAGTCTGAAGATGGCAGGGTTGAATCTGAGCTTCGCCAGGCGCAAACAGCGTCGTTGAAGCTTTCAGAATCTCTTGCAAATCTTAAGGGGCAAAGCGAGTCGGCGCGTCGTGATGCCGATGCATCGGTGCGGGCGCTGAAGCAGCTCGAAGGTGAGCACCAACGCTTGCTGGCAGAGCAGGAAGAGAACACTGCATTCTTCGAAAAGGCTCAGCCCGATTCAGACGAGTTGGAGCGTACTTTGTCGCAAGTTACCGCCGATTTGGAATTGAACAAAGAAAAGGTTTCCGAGTTGGAGGAAACACTTTCTCCAATGCGTCGCGAAATCGTCTCTCTTTCCGAGCGCCTGAGCGATGCTCGCCTCGAAACGGCTCGTCTCTCCGAGCGACTTGCCTACACTGATCGAATGGTATCCACCCGCAAGCAGGAGATATCTGCATCTTCACGTGAAGATGCAAGTTCAATGCAGCGTATCCATGTTGCTTGGGTAGCGGCCAATAGGGCAGATGAGCTTTTGGCCACCCTGCATTCCTTGTCCGATGCTGCTTCTCTGGTTTCGACGCGCTTAGAGCAGGAATCACGCACCGAAAAAGAGCAGTCCCTTTCGCTCCACGACAAAATCGCACAAGCCACTAAGGAGTCGCGAGAAGCTCGTGAGCGTTTTGAGTCTGTTACTTCGCGCATTTCCGAGGTCCGTATCGAAAAGGGCAGGCTTGAAGTTCAGGTTGATGCGGGGGTAAACGTTATCGTTCGTGATTGCGACACGCCTCTCGAGGTTGCCCTTGCTGGCGATCCTCTTGATAATCGCCAAGAAGCCGAAGCGCAAGCTTCCTCGCTCGAGCGTCGCATCAAGAACATGGGTGCCATTAATCCTGATGCTGCCGAAGAGTTCGAGCAGGTAAGCGAGCGTCATACTTATCTTAGTTCTCAACTCGAGGACATGAGGCTCGCCCGTAAGACGCTTGCCCGAATCGTCAATGTCATTGACGAACGAATGCGAGACGATTTTGTTGCTACGTTCGAACAGGTGAATGCTAACTTCTCTGATATCTTCTCTACGCTGTTTCCTGGCGGGCAGGCTCACCTTTCCTTGGTTGATCCTGACGACTTGGAAAACACGGGTGTTGACGTTAATGCTCAACCGGTGGGCAAGCGCGTTAAGAAAATGTCGCTGCTTTCCGGTGGCGAGAAGTCGATGACCGCTATGGCGTTGCTGTTTGCCGTGTATCGCATTAGGCAGACCCCGTTCTATATCTTGGACGAGGTTGAGGCGGCGCTCGACGATACGAATCTGCGCCGACTGATCGCTTACATTAATGTGGTACGCGACGAAACCCAATTCATTATGATCACGCATCAGCGTCGCACTATGGAATCTGCCGACATATTGTATGGTGTCTCAATGCAGGCTGATGGCATTACGAAGGTGATCAGTCAAAAGCTCGACAATGCTACCCGCAAGGAGGGTTAAATGGGATTTTTCGATAAGATCAATGAGGGGCTTCATCGCTCAAGAACCCGCCTGAAAGAGCAGATGAATATCCTGCTCGATCGTGGGCCTGATGTAGACGACGATTTTTGGGATGACCTAGAGGAAACGCTGATCCTTGCTGACATCGGTGCAGCTGCCGCCGATAGCATCATTGAGGAATTACGAGATCAGGCAAAGCGTAAGGCTCTTCCCGATGCCTATGCGGTGTTCGATATGCTTACCGATCAGATGGCGGCGACGTTTACCGAAGCGGAAACTGATATCTTCGAGGAGAATCCATCTTTGGTTCTGTTCGTCGGCATCAATGGGGCAGGTAAAACTACCACTGTTGGTAAGCTTGCTGCTTCTTATCATGAGAAGGGAAGAAAGGTTCTCCTGGGTAGTGCAGACACGTTCCGCGCTGCTGCTATTGAACAGCTTGAGGTGTGGGCCAAGCGCGCTGACGTTACTATTGTTTCTCGCGAACGGGGCAGCGACCCTGCAAGCGTATGCTACGAAACCATCGAACGAGCCGAAAAAGACGGTTCCGATATGGTGCTCATTGACACTGCGGGACGTCTTCATACATCCGATGACCTTATGCGTGAGCTGCAAAAGGTTGTCAACGTTGTGCGCAAACGCTCAAACGTTCCTGTATACACAGTGCTTGTCATCGATGCCACAACTGGGCAGAATGGCCTTCAGCAGGCTCAGAAGTTCAACGATGCGCTTGATTTGGATGGCGTCATCGTAACGAAACTTGATGGTACGGCTAAGGGCGGTATCGCTCTGGCGGTTTCGCACGAACTCGAGCTTCCGATTTTCAAGATCGGCGTAGGCGAGGGTATAGACGATTTGCAGGATTTCGATGCGCATGATTTTGCTCGTGCGCTGATTGGGGATATGGCTGATGTTCGATAACCTTTCCGATAAACTCCAGTCCATCTTCTCTGGCTTGCGCGGCAAGGGTCGCCTTACCGAAGAAGATATCGATACCGCCATGCGTGAGATTCGCATGGCGCTACTTGAGGCCGATGTTAACTTCAAAGTGGTAAAGGAATTCACCAAACGCACTAAAGAGCGTTGCCTTACCGCGGAGGTCCTTGATTCGCTTACGCCTGCGCAGAATGTAGTGAAGATCGTTCTCGATGAGCTTACGGCTCTTATGGGTGAAGAAAGCAAGCCACTCCAGCTTTCCAGTCGCATTCCTAACGTGATCATGCTTGTTGGTTTGCAGGGTTCGGGCAAAACCACGGCTGCTGCCAAGCTTGCCTATCTTCTTAAACAGCAGAATCATAGCCCGCTTCTGTGCGCATGTGACGTATATCGTCCCGCTGCAGCCGATCAGTTGCAGACGCTGGGTGAAGAAATCGGCGTGCGCGTATATCGAGGCGAAGGGAAGGATCCAGTCAAGATCGCAAAAGAAGGCGTGCGTGATGCCATCGATTCGCTTCGTGATGTCGTGATTGTCGACACGGCGGGCCGTCTCCATGTTGATGAAGAGATGATGGCTGAGGCTGAAGCCATCAAGGCGGCTGTTGAACCCGACCAGATCTATATGGTTGTCGACGCCATGACCGGCCAGGATGCGGTAAACGTTGCTAAGGCTTTTGCCGATCGAGTTGATTTCGATGGCGTGATTATGTCAAAGATGGATGGCGATGCGCGTGGCGGTGGCGCCTTATCCATTAAACAGGTTACCGGCAAACCCATCACGTTTATCTCTCAGGGTGAAAAGCCCGACTCGCTCGAACGCTTCCATCCCGATCGAATGGCCAAGCGCATTTTGGGCATGGGCGATGTTGTTAGCATCATCGAGTCCGCTTCGAAGCTTCGTGCTGAGGAAATTGAGCAAGCGGAAGCCGAGCGAATGGCGCGCGGAAACCTGACGCTTAACGACTTTCTTCTTATGAAGCAGCAGATTGGCAAAATGGGCGGTGTGCAGAAGCTTATCAGCGCTCTTCCAGGTGGAGACAAGGCCATGCGCGAAGGCCAGGTAAACGAGCATGCGCTTGACGAAATGGCAGTCATTATTGGATCTATGACCAAGCGCGAGCGCGAGCATCCCGAAATCTTAAATGGTTCTCGTAAAGCCCGAATTGCCGCAGGCGCCGGCGTCAAAGTTTTCCAAGTTAATCAGCTGCTTAAGCAGTTTATGGAAACTAAGAAGATGGTTCGGAGCATGATGAACGCCCAGGAAGCCCAAATGAACCGCAAGGGCAAAGGCAAGGGCAAGAAAGGCAAGAAGGGTAAGGGCGGCAAACGCCGTATGGGTCTTCCCGGAATGGGGGGAATGTCCATGGCCGATGTGAAGAAGATGCAAGAGATGATGAGCGGTCTTGATGAATCCGCTTTCAAGAGGTAATATCAGTAATCGCTGTTTTGCGACCTGTGCAGCATTAGCTTAACCGGTCGCTCTTAAAAGTTTAGAAGGAGTACAACTCGATGGCAGTCAAGATTCGCCTCGCCCGTCACGGCGCTAAAAAGGCACCTTATTATCGTATCGTTGTAGCTGATTCTCGTGCTCGTCGCGACGGTCGCTTCATTGAGCAGGTTGGTTCTTACAACCCCACCACCACCCCTAAGCATGTAAAGATCGACCTTGAAAAGGTTGATAAGTGGATTGCTGACGGCGCTCAGCCCAGCGATACCGTTGCACGCCTCATTGAGGCAGAGCGTAAGAACGCTTAGTGATGGCGGAATCCCGCGAAGACATCTCGGGTTTGGTCGAAACCCTGGTTTTGCCTTTGGTTGATGAGCCCGATGCTGTAAGCATTGAGTCTTCAGATACCGAAATGGGCTCTGTCCTTATTGAAGTACGTGTTGCTCAGGCAGATGCCGGCAAGGTTATTGGCCGTCAGGGTCGTGTTATCAAAGCAATCCGCACGCTTGCTCGCGCTGCGGGTTCTCGTCATGGTCTCGATGTTGAAGTCGAACTTATCGACGAATAGGTTCAGGTACCATGGGTTCTTGGACTAACGTTGCAGCTCTTTTACGAGCTAAAACAAATGAAGGAGGGCTTTCCGTCAAACCGACGGAAGGTCTTCCTTTTTTGCTTGAAAAGGGAATGGAGGTTACCTTCGTTCCTCCCGTATTGCGTATTCCGCGCTCTGGCAAGGTGCTGGATGTCGAGGAAATTGCGGAAGGCAGATATATGGTTTGGTTCGATTGTATCGACAATCGAACCGATGCCGAAAAGCTTGAAGGCCATTTCTGCTTGGTACGTACCTCCTTTTTACCTGAAAACTACATGGATAAACAGGATATCGATCTTACGGGCTTTTCTGTTGTCGACGAAAACGCTGGTTGCATAGGAAGGGTGGTTCGCATTGACGAAAACCCCGCCCATGCTTTGCTCGTTGTTGATCGTGGTTCGGTTTCTGATTCGTTCGAGGGCAGAGAAGACGAGGTATTGATTCCTCTGGTCGATGAGTTCTTGGTAGCCGTCGAAGAGGAAATGGGGGAGATACGAGTATCCCTTCCTGACGGTTTGCTTGATCTATAGGAGCTCACGTGAAAATTGAAACCCTTTCGGTGTTTCCCCAATGCTACGACTCGGTTATGAACGAGTCTATTATGCGTATCGCGCAAGAAAAGGGCTTCCTTGATTTTAAAGCGCACGACTTGCGTAAGTGGACGCATGATAAGCATCGCACCACCGACGATGAGCCTTATGGCGGTGGTCAGGGCCTTGTGATGAAATGTGAACCTATTTTCGAGGCTACTGATGAGTTATTTTCCTCTGCCTTGAAGAAGCCCTATGTTATCTTCCTTTCTCCCACGGGAGAGCGTTTTGATGACGCAATGACTCTTGAGCTTGCTCAGCAGGATCACCTGTTTTTTATTTGCGGTCATTATGAAGGAATCGATGAACGTGCTTACTCACTTGCGGATAAGGTTATTTCTTTAGGCGATTACGTTCTTACCAGCGGCGAGCTTGCTTCGATGGTCGTTATTGATGCTGTAGTGCGTCGTATTGACGGTGTGTTGGGCGATGAAGGTAGCGCCGTTGATGAAAGTTTCTATGATGGGCTTCTTGAATACCCTCAATATACGCGTCCGGCCAGTTATCGAGGCATGGAAGTGCCCGACATCCTTCTATCCGGCCATCATGCGAAAATCGCTCAATGGCGTCGTGAGCAAAGCCTTTTGCGTACCAAGCGCTGGCGACCAGATTTGCTCGAGGGGGCAAATCTCTCAAAAAAGGAACGCGATTTCCTCGATTTAGCAGAGTAGAAGGGTAATTTGTCAGTGACGTGTTGTTTGCTCTATCATAGGAGCATTCGACTGCTGGTTTACACCCTTGAAGGGATGGGATAGGTTTGGATTCCGGACAACACGCTGGCGTGCGCCGTCCCGGTATTATTCGGAGATTTGTTAATCTCGTTGTTTGCATCGCCATTGTCTTGGCGGCGGCATGGGGCATTAGGTCATTCGTTATTGAACCCTTTGAAGTGCCCTCTGCTTCTATGGAAACCACCATCATGACGGGTGACAGGCTTTTTGCAGAGAAGGTCAGTTACCATTTCTCGGAACCAAAAGCGGGCGACATCGTTGTTTTTTCCGACCCTCAAGTTCCTTCTCGCGTTTTAGTCAAACGCATCATAGCCACAGAAGGTCAAACGGTAAACCTGGTTAACGGATACGTCTATGTTGATGGCGTAAAGCTCTCCGAGCCTTATACACAGGGTCTGTCGTACCCTCTTTCCAAAACTGCCAGCAATGTTTCCCTTTCTTTTCCCTGCACTATTCCTGCCGGCGAAGTTTGGGTAATGGGGGACAATCGTGAAAATTCTTCCGATTCCCGCTATTTTGGTCCGGTCGATTCTGATTCGATTTTCGGAAAGGCCTTCGTAACATACTGGCCGATTAACCGTATTGGACTACTGAATTAGTTTACATTCATCGTTTATCGATAAGGAGCATTATGACTAACCACGAAGTAGGCAAGGCGAATGCCGACGCCGCTCAGGTGCTGACGTTTCAGGATATGATCCTGCGCCTTCAGCGCTATTGGGCAGATTTGGGTTGTGTAATCATGCAGCCGTACGACAACGAAGTTGGTGCCGGTACGTTTCATACCGCCACTACATTGCGCAGCCTTGGCCCCGCTACGTGGAAGACTGCCTATGTGCAGCCTTGTCGCCGACCCACCGACGGCCGTTATGGTGAAAACCCCAACCGTCTCCAGCATTACTATCAGTTTCAGGTCCTGCTGAAGCCTTCTCCCGACAATGTTCAGGACTTGTATCTCGAATCGCTTCGCGCTATCGGTATTGAAGTTGAAAAACACGATATCCGTTTTGTTGAAGACGACTGGGAAAGCCCGACGCTTGGTGCTTGGGGTCTTGGCTGGGAAGTCTGGCTCAATGGCATGGAAGTCACTCAGTTTACTTACTTTCAGCAGGTTGGCGGTTTCGAGTGCCGCCCGGTTCCTTCTGAAATCACCTATGGTCTTGAGCGATTGGCTATGTATATTCAGGGTGTAGACTCGGTATATGATCTGATTTGGGCGCGCGGTGCCGATGGTACGGTGTTTACCTATGGCGATGTATTTCTGGAAAATGAGCGTGAGTTTTCTGCATACAACTTTGAAATCGCCGACACTGATCTGCTCTTTGGCGAGTTCGATCGTTACGAGGCTGAATGCACTCGCGCGCTTGAAGCTAAGCTTCCGCTTGCCGCTTATGATTACGTTCTGAAGTGCTCTCATGCCTTTAATCTGCTTGACGCACGCGGCGTTATTAGCGCCACTGAGCGCATGGGCTATATTCTGCGTGTGCGCACTATTGCGAAGGCGTGCTGCGCTTCATATCTCGAACATGTTGTAGGTCAGGCTCCGGAGCCTGACAGCTCCGAGAAGAAGGGGGAGTAACTGATGGAAAAGCGTACGCTCGCCTTCGAAATCGGTACCGAAGAAATTCCGGCTTTCGACCTTGCGGGTGCTGTAAAGCAGCTCTCTACTATGGTTCCGAGCCTCCTCGATGATGCCGCTATTCCGCATGGTGCCGTCAAGATCTTCTCTTCTCCTCGTCGCCTTATCGTTATTGCCGAAGAAATCCCCGAGGCTACGGAAGAAAAAAATGAAGTTTTCAAGGGTCCTTCTGCCAAGATCGCCTTTGATGCCGAGGGCAATCCCACCAAGGCGGCTCAGGGTTTTGCGCGTGGCAAGGGTGTAGATCCTTCTTCGTTGGTCGTAGAGGACGGCTACGTGTATGCCCGTACGCATACGCCCTCTGTGAATGTGGCATCCTTGCTTTCTTCGGTGCTCAATAAGATTATCCATGGACTATCTTGGCCTCGCTCTCAGCGTTGGGGTGTCCAGAGCGAGTACTTTACTCGCCCAGTACGTTGGATCGTTGCCCTTTTCGGTAATGAAGTTATCGACTTTACTTTTGCGGGCCTTGTCGCCGGCCGCACTACATACGGCCATCGCTTCTTGGCCCCTGGTCCATTCGAAGTTGCTGATGCAGACTCGTTGGTTGATGTTGTGCGTAGTGCTTCTGTTATTCCTTCTGAGGCTGAACGCGAGCAGGTTATTCGTGAAGGTGTTGCTAAAGCCGAAGCTGAAACCGGCTTTACTGCGGTGCTTCATCCTAAGACGCTTGTCGAAGTTATTAATCTGGCCGAGTATCCCACTGTGCTTGTTGGCACTTTCGACGAGGAATTCTTAAAAGTTCCCGAAGAAATCATCGTTGATGCCATGTTGGTTCACCAGCGTTATTTCCCGTTGTATGACAAGGATGGCAAGCTTACCAATCGTTTTATTGTGGTAAGCAATGGCGACCCTGCTTGCGCCGAAACCATCGTCGATGGCAACGAGCGTGTTGTTCGTGCTCGCCTTTATGACGCGAAGTTCTTCTATGACGAAGACCTGAAACAGCCTCTTGAGTCTTACGTTGATCATCTGGGCGAAGTGGTCTTCCAGGAAAAGTTGGGCACCATGCTCGACAAGACCAACCGTATCCAGCGCTTGGCAGATCACCTTGCGGAAGATGCCGGTCTTGCTGGTCAGGATCTTAGCGATGTTGAGCGCGCTGCTCGTCTTTGCAAGGCTGACTTGGTGACGAGCGCTGTAGTTGAGTTCACTAGCGTTCAGGGTGTAATGGGTAGCTATTATGCTGCGGCAAGTGGCGAAACCGCCCAGGTCGCTCAGGCTATCGAGCAACACTATCGTCCCCGTTTCGCGGGCGACGAAGCTCCTGATACAGTTGTGGGCAAGATTGTGGCTATTGCCGACAAGCTTGATACCGTATGCGGTTTGTTTGCCGTTGGTCAAGGCCCTACGGGTTCTTCCGATCCGTTTGCTTTGCGTCGTAGCGCTATTGGCATCGTGGCTATGTTGTCCGGTAAAGATGCCGTTGAAGTATCGCTTGTAGCTGCAATTGACGCCGCGCTGGCATCTTATGCTCAGCAGGGCATCGAATTCGATACCGATGCTGTTCGTCGTGATGTAATTGAGTTCTTCATTACGCGCACCAAGGTAATGATGCGCGATGCTGGCAACAGCATTGACGCAATTGATGCTGTACTTTCTGCAGGCATTCAGGAGCCTGTTGAGCTCATTAATCGTGTTTCGGCTCTCGAGGCTGCTCGTAGCGAACAGCCAGAGGTGTTCGAGGATCTTGCAACAGCTTATGCTCGTGCTAACAACCTTTGCGATTCCAAACTCGGTACTGAAGTTGATGAGGGTCTTCTTTCTGAGGTTGAGCAAGCTTTGGTTCGTGCTGTTTGCCAGGCCGAGAGCAATGTTGCTAGCGCCCTTGAAAACAACAATTACGCTGCTGCATTGTCCGAGCTTGCCGCTTTGCGTAAACCCATCGACTTGTTCTTCGAGAACACGATGGTTATGGACGAAGACCAGGCATTGCGTGAAAATCGCCTTCGTCTATTGAATAGCTTCGTTGCGGTATTCGCCAACGTTGCTGACTTTGCTCTGCTGTCCAAGGTAAAATAATCCAAGTTAGCGGGCAATTTCGCTTTCGCGTTTCTTGAAGCGGCCCAGTGATGGGCCGCTTTTTGTTAAGGAGGAATTTCATTTTGCAGAAATGGATAACACAAGGGAAGGCCTCCGACACTTTTCCAGTGATCCACGTTGTTTCCGATTCGGTTGGCACCACTGCTCAAACGTTGGTTCGTGCTGCATCATCTTGTTTTGAGGTATACGACCCGGCAATTGAGATCTTGCCGCGTGTTGAATCCTGCAACAGCATGGTCGAGGATTTAGAGGCTCACCTTGCGAAGCATTCCGAGCTAGGCCGGATTCCCTTCGTATTGTTCTATACCCTAATTCGTGCCGACTTGCGCTCCTGCATGGAGGAGTTTCTTCGAACTCATCTCGAGGAGGTAATCGGCGTTGATTTGATGAGTAATGCCCTATGCGCACTTGTGCGGGCAACGGGCAGGGAGCCGCTGCAGGAACCTGGGCGATTGCATTCGGTGAACGAATATTATTTCCGTCGTATTGATGCAATGGAATTTACGATTTCCCATGACGACGGTCGCAACCCGCAAGACCTTCGTGAAGCCGATATCGTACTTATCGGAGTGTCGCGATCTTCTAAAACGCCGCTGTCTATTTACCTATCGCAACTGGGCTATCGCGTAGCAAATGTGCCGCTCGACCCCCAAAGCGAACCGCCAAAAGAAATCTTCGAAGTTGATCCTACGCGCTTATTCGGGCTCATTATCTCGCCTGAGATTCTTGCGGACATACGCAAGCGGCGCCTCGGGAATGCCAGCAATGTGGCTTCTTCATATGCAGATTTGGAGTGCGTGTATCAAGATTTGGAGTGCGCAAGGGCTTTGATGCGCAAGCTGGGATGCATCATTGTTCGTACCGACAACAGGGCAATTGAGGAAACAGCGCAAGAAATCTTGCGGTATTATGAAAACGCTCATCCTCAGGTTTTTGGACCGGGGAAATGAGGGAGAAATGTTTAAGTCTAAGGAGAAGATGGTGACAGACCAACTTAAGCGCGTCTACGCTTTTGGCAAAGACGCAAATGGGAAGAACGTTACGGAGGGCAACACCAACATGAAGGCCATCCTTGGCGGCAAGGGCGCTAACCTTGCTGAGATGGCTAACATCGGACTGCCGGTACCTCCGGGATTCACGATTTCCTGCCAGACTTGCATGGAGTATGCAAACTCCAACAATACCTGGCCCGAAGGCGTTTTGGACACCATCCAGGAATACCGCCTCGACCTTGAAGAGCGCATTGGCAAGAAAATCGGCGACGCAGAAGATCCTCTGCTCGTTTCTGTTCGCTCCGGCGCTCCTATGTCCATGCCTGGCATGATGGACACTGTATTGAACCTAGGCCTTAATGATCAGTCCATCAATGGCTTGATCAAGCAAACCGAGAACCCCCGTTTTGCATGGGACTCCTATCGTCGTTTTATCCAGATGTTCTCCAATGTTGTTATGGGTCTTGATGGCGATCTGTTCGAGAACGCGATTAACCTGATGAAGCGTTCTCGCGGTGTTGAGACTGATACTGACCTTTCTGCTGAGGATCTTCAGGAACTTGTTGCTGAGTTCAAGAAGATCTTCTCTGAGAACGTAGATGCCGCGGAGTATCCTTCTCTGGTTGTGGATGGTGCGGTTCAGTTCCCCCAGAGCCCTGATGTCCAGCTTCAGCTTGCTATTGAAGCGGTATTTGGCAGCTGGAACAATCCTCGCGCTATTCTCTACCGCAAGCAGAACAAGATCTCCGATGATCTGGGTACTGCCGTAAACGTTCAGTCCATGATTTTCGGCAACAAGGGCAACACCTCCGCTACGGGCGTTGCCTTTACGCGTAACCCTGCAAATGGCGAAAAGGAATTCTACGGCGACTACCTTGTTAACGCACAGGGCGAAGACGTTGTTGCCGGTATTCGTAACACCAGCCCCATTGCAGAGCTCAAGGAAACTCCTGGCCTTGAAGAGGCTGGTCGTGAGCTCGAAGAGGTATTCACCATCCTCGAAAACCATTTCCGCGATATGTGCGACATCGAGTTCACCATTGAACAGGGTAAGCTTTGGATGCTTCAGACCCGTGTTGGTAAGCGTACTGCTGCTGCAGCTCTGCACATCGCAATCGAGATGGAGCAGGAAGGCCTTATCACCAAGGAAGAAGCTGTACAGCGCGTAGACCCTGAGCAGCTCGATCAGTTGCTGCATCCTCAGTTCGATGCCAAGGCTGACTACGATGTAGTCGCCAAGGGCCTCAACGCTTCTCCTGGTGCTGCTGTTGGTGAAGCTGTATTCTCCGCTGACGATGCTGTAGAGGCTGCTAAGGAAGGTCGCAAGACCGTTCTGGTTCGTTGGGAAACCACTCCCGACGATCTTGCTGGCATGATTGCTGCTGAAGGCGTTCTTACCTCCCATGGCGGCAAGACTTCTCATGCAGCTGTTATCGCTCGTGGCATGGGTGCTCCCTGTGTTTGCGGCGTTGACGCTCTCAAGATTGATGCCGAGGCAAAACAGGCTTCTATTGCCGGCACCGACATCGTAATCAAGGAAGGCGACGTTATCTCGCTTGACGGTACTACCGGTATTGTTGTTCTGGGTGCTGTTGAGCTTGTTCAGCCCGAACTTGCTGGCGATCTTGACACCATCCTCGAATGGGCAGACGAGTTCCGCACCATGGGTGTTCGCGCAAACGCTGACAACCCCGAAGATGCTCAGCTCGCACGTGATTTCGGCGCTCAGGGTATTGGCCTGTGCCGTACCGAGCATATGTTCCTTGGCGAACGTAAGCAGATCATTCAGACCTTCATCCTCAACGATGACGAAGCTATTCGCGAAAAGGCCTGCGACGATCTTCTGAAGGCTCAGACTGGTGACTTCCTTGGCATGTTCCGCGCTATGGACGGTCTGCCTGTAATCGTTCGTCTCCTCGATCCTCCTCTGCATGAGTTCCTCGAGTCTGCTCGTGCTCTTGATGTTGAGATTGCTCGTCTTGAGGCTACTGGCGGCGATCCTGCTGTTATCGAGAAGAAGCGTGCTCTTATGGAGCAGATCGATAGCTTCTCCGAGGCCAACCCCATGCTTGGTCTTCGTGGCTGCCGTCTGGCAATCAAGTATCCTATCCTTGCTGAAATGCAGGTTCGCGCTATTGCTACCGCTGCTGCTCAGCTCAAGAAGGAAGGCCTCGATCCTAAGCCTGAAATCATGATTCCTCTTGTTTCTGTTGTTCCTGAGCTTGCTAAGCTTCGCGAACAGGCAGAGGGTGTTATTGCTCAGGTTGCCCAGGAAGAGGGCGTAGAGCTTGAGATCAAGATCGGTACCATGATCGAGCTTCCTCGCGCTGCCGTAACCGCTGATGAGATTGCTACTAAGGCCGACTTCTTCAGCTTCGGTACTAACGACCTGACTCAGACCACCTTTGGCTTCTCCCGCGACGACGTTGAGGCTGAATTTATCCATCAGTATCTCGCTGAGCGAATTTTGCCTTACAACCCGTTTGCTACGGTTGATCCTGGCGTTGCTAAGCTCGTCAAGATGGGTGTTGAGCTTGGTCATCAGGGCAACCCCGACATCGTTTGCGGCGTTTGCGGTGAGCATGGTGGCGATCCTGACTCTATCAAGACTTTCTATGGTATTGGACTCGACTACGTCAGCTGCTCTCCCTATCGCGTGCCTTTGGCTCGTCTTGCTGCAGCACATGCTGCTCTTGCAGATAAGTAATTGTTTCGTAATTACCATTTGCCATCTTGAAGGAGCCCTACGGGGCTCCTTTTTTTTTGGATGCAAAGGTCTGTTTGTCCTGGCGTTCCCTATAAGTGTTTGAGACTCATGACCACTGTAAGGTCGATTAAGCTGCCGTATTTGTTATACTAGGTGAGCACTTTTACAAGGGGATAACCCCATTCGGGGGCGACTGGTTTCGACATGGTAAGTCGGATCCGAGGAGCAGGTCGTGGTCTCCTCGCCACGTTAAATAGGGGTACCGTCAAGTTAATTGGCAAAAACAACACTCAGGGCCAGCTGGCCCTCGCTGCTTAATTTAATTGCAGCGTGACGACGTGAAGTTATCCTTCGCCTTCACCTTCGTTATCATTTTTAGAGGGATGCTGTTTGGCACGTAGCTGGTATGGCTAAGCAAAAGATTGAACCCGCTAGGGTGTGCGCGGACCTGTCAATGGGTCTTGCTCATCTGAAGATTAAACACTGAATAAGCTTGTAGAGCCTCGTTGATGATTTAGTATGGACCGGAGTTCGATTCTCCGCGCCTCCACCAAAAGAGGAAGCGTCGAACTCTTCTTTTACAAGAATGAGTTTGCGCTTGTGTATAGGTTGGGGGACGCCTGATGGCGTCCCCTTTCCGTTCCTATTGATGCGAAACGCCGTAGTTTGCGTTCTGAGACGTTGTAAGCCAGTTCTAAGGCGATTTAAGCCCGTTGGGGTACTCGTGACCCCTCGGGCTTTTTTCGTGCCTTAAAACGCCTCTGAAGCGGTCCGAGGGTATTTGAGCGCCCTTGCGCATCTCGCGTTCGCTCGATGCAAGGGTGGCCGCCCTGCGGGCGGCAGTCGGATGTGGGTGGACGTACAGAAGGGATGCGACATGGGCTTGGGCATGCCATGCCTATTTGCGCGTTCCGTCGTTCGTGCACACTACCCTGCACACCATGCACACTATCCTGCACACCATTTTTGGCCATAGTGTGCAGCTTAAATCTTGATTTATCAGGGGATTTAGGGGTACTGCACACTATGCACACCATTTTATAAGTCTTATATATGAAAATATATAAATTCCCTCACGTATATATAAGTCATTGGAAAAAAGGTGTGCATGGCGTGCAGGGCGGCGAGACAGCATCGGAAAAGGCTCATAAACGAGAGAAAACAAGAGAAATAGCCTGCACACTTCAATGAAAAATGGTGTGCAGCTAAGTGTGCAAGGCGTGCCGAAGGTGCGCAGCGCACATCGGAATGGCACCCCTTTCCCTTGGCGTACTTCTTCCGCTTCCGACTTTTTCAGGGGGCGCGAGCGAACTTTTTTGAATTGATTTCTGCCCATAAACGAGCGGAAATAGGCTCTGAGCAGGGGTAACGAAATAATAAGTGTTGCGAAGTTAGTGTTAACGCCGTATAATAAAAGCTGTATAGATGAATGGCTCAGCACCCGTCCCGTCCTTGATGCGGGGTTGCTATCGGGAATAGGAGCCGAGCGCTCGGTCGAATAGGACCGTGCGTCACGGGCGAAACAACGAACACGAAGCTCCCGTGGAAACCGAGATAGACAAGGCTTTGCGCCTCTGTCCTTCTTTGGTTTCCACGGGAGCTTTTTTTGTTTCGCGAAAAGAACTTTGAACATGGAGGTGGCTGGTTATGGCTAAGGCAAAGCAGCAAGTGAAAGGGTCGAAGCCCTCTTACATGACGACGTACGAGGCGGCGGATTTCCTCGGTTTTACTGCAGGCACGCTCCGCGTCTGGCGCTCTCAGGGCAAGGGGCCGAATTACTACAAGGTCGGTAGCACGGTTCGCTATGAGATGGATGACCTTGAGGCGTGGAAGAACGAGAACGTGAAGCACGTCGAGCTGACGAATTAAGGAGGTGAGAACATGGAGGCAAAAGAAAACCGCCCCGATGCCTGCACAGCTTCCGGGACGGCCAACTCAATTTATAAAGATTTTAGCACGGATGCGCCTGATATTCAAGAGGAATTGACGGGCCTCTCTCTTCCCGACGAATACGCGGTGGACATCGTGTCGGCCTGCTCCGAGCAGACTATCGCGTACGATGATTTGCTGGAGTATGCAACGCTGTTCTACCTGCAGGACAAGGACCCCGAGGACCCGCCCTTTCGCGATACGCTCAAGTTCGAGCTTCTGACGCTGACGAACAGCTGCATCGACGCGTACAACTTGGGCAAGCGCGACCCGAATGCAGCTCCCGGTGCGAAGCTGAAGGACGCCTATCCCGACAAGAAGGAGGGCGCGGAGCGCTACAAGCGCCTGTCGGGTCTCCATACCCTGCAGATTGCCATCATCCTGTACAAGCTGCACCATGCGGTGGGCATCCTTTGGAACAACTCGCATGACGACGGCAACTTCGACATCGGCATTTACCAGTACAGCGGCGACAACGAGGGCTGCTACGACGTTGGCGAGCAGAATCTGAAGAGCCTTATCCGCGGCTATTGCAAGACGGGCACCATCAAGGACGTAAACGAGACCATCGAGGCCCTTCGTGCGATTTGCCCTCGCGTGGAGCGCTGCCGCAATCGCGACTTGGTCGCCGTGAACAACGGCATCTACGATTACGGCAACAAGATTCTGATGGCGTTCGACCCTGCGTTCGTCTTCACGAGCAAGAAGCACGTCGATTTCGTTGACCGTGCCCGGAACCCCGTCATCCACAACGACGAGGACGGCACGGATTGGGATGTCGTGTCGTGGATGAACGAGCTGTCTGACGACCCCGATGTGGTTTCGCTTCTGTGGCAGATTATCGGCGCAACGGTTCGCCCGTATGTGAGCTGGAATAAATCCGCATGGCTCTATTCCCCTTTCGGCAACAACGGCAAGGGCACGCTCTGCACCCTGCTTCGCAATCTTTGCGGACCGGGTGACTGGACTTCCATTCCGCTGAAGAACTTTGGCAAGGATTTCATGCTCACGTCGCTGATGCATGCGTCCGTGATTATCACCGACGAGAACGACACGGGGACGTTCGTGGACGACGCGGCGTCGCTCAAGAGCATCATCACGGGCGACCCGTTCCAGATGAACCGCAAGAACCGCGACCCGCGAGACGTGCTTTTCAACGGCTTCATGGTACAGTGCGTCAACGAGATTCCGAGGGTTCGGGATAAGTCCGAATCCATGCTCCGCCGCCTGCTGGTGATTCCGTTCATGAAGCGCTTCGAGGGCTGCGAGCGCAAGTACATCAAGGACGACTACCTGCATCGCAAGGACGTTCTCGAATACGTGCTGTACCACGTACTCGCCGAAACGGACTACTACGAGCTTGACGAGCCGGACGCGTGCGTCGACCTGTTGGACGAGTTTCGTCTGACGAACGACCCGGTTCGCCAGTTCCTTGACGACGTTCTCATACGGGCGACATGGGACGTTTTGCCGTGGCAGTTCGTATTTGATTTGTATCGCCATTGGTTTAAGCGTAACAACCCGAGCGGGCGATGCCAGAGCCGCAAGTCGCTCATCAACGACGTCAAGGGAATCATCTCCGATTACGAAGGATGGGACTATTCGGACAATCCTGTTTCCATCCCCGACGAGATGTACGTAACGCCCGAGAAATTGATTGGCATGTATGACGTCTTTGAGTGGAAGGCGCTGTGGTTTCAAGGCCCGAATCCAAGTCGCGACTACTCGTATCACGGTTCGAAACGCACTCGCGGTCTCGTTCGCGTAGGCGTGGCTGCTTCGGAAGATGCAACGACAACTGATTCAACGAATAAGGAGGAGTAAATCATGAGCGATTTGACGCCTGATGAGCTGGCTCGACTTCGCCTGAAGGCAAAGCACGGGACGCTCACAGCGGAGGAGAGGGCTGCATTGGAAGCGTATGAGGCTGCGGCGCAGCCCGCTCCCCAGACGCCCGTTCCGGCGGACACGGAAACGCTTCTCTGCTGTCCGTATTGCGGCCATGCGACTATCGCAACGCAGATTGTGAGCGACGTGACGTATCGCAAGCCGGCCACGGTGATTGCGATGATGTTCGCTCCGCTCATTGCGGTTGTGCTGGCGTTCCTGTTGCGCAACATGTTCGTCACCGTACTGGCGCTGATAGTTGTTATTGTGTCCGCGTTTGTCCCGATGTGGGCGTTCTATCGCGGCAATTATTCGGTGACGCACAAGTATTACGTATGCAAGCGCTGCGGGTATGCCGAGCGGGATACGAAGTGGAAAATCGTGAACGACGGGGGCAAGGCGATTGAGGCCGTTGTTATGGGCATCGGTCTTACGCTCGTTCTGATTTTCTCGGTGTTCATGATTTCGAAGAACGTCGATTTTAGCTCTATGCCGACATGGGGCATCCCGGCTGTCGAAGACACTAACGGCGGCAATGTTCATGGCACCGATGGCGGTGGCAAGCAGACTATCGAGGACCTTGGCGACGGCACGATTTTGTTTCTGCCTGAGCATCAATAAACAAGACAAGGAGGAGTAAATCATGAGCACTAAGAAGAAGATTTCCGACATCGACAAGGCGATTGAGGAGATGCAGCAGCGCCGCGACGAGTGCTTCAAGCACATCGGCAAGGCGATGTACGAGAGCTGCCCCGAGCTGGGCGACATGAGCGTCGCCGACATGCGCAAGGCGGGGCGCTACCTGCACAAGATGTTGACCAAGAAGGCGCCTTCGCAGGGTGCCGCTCCTGCCCGAAACGGCGCGCCCGTCGCGTCCGATTCGGGTAGCACGTCCGCCCCGGACGGACGCGAGCCTATGCCCGTGGCGGGCTATGGCGAGGGCATGTAGCGAGGCAGTCGTGCCTCCCATCCGGCACCCCGCAAGGGGTGTCCGGGGTGCCCCGTTCCGAATGGGATGCTTCGCCGAGTCGTCGGCGGAAGCTGGTTGGGAATGGGGCATATCTGGGGGTTCGAAGGGGGCAGTGAAAACTGCCCCCTCGCGAGCGGGACGTGTAACGACAAAACGGAGGATTTTTCTACTTTGTAGAAAAATCCGAAGTTTTGTAGGGACAAGTCCCATGCTCGCTCCTTTTTTAGCGTCGATTCTGTCGTAGAAAATCAACGCGCACGTTGCATTAAAAAAGGAGGTGTTTTTACGTGGGTGTGAGTTCAGACATGAGGAGCAGCCGCGTGCGCCGTCAGGCGGCTAAGAAGCCGAACAAGGAGCGCACGGTCCAGGTTCGGTTTTCGGACGAGGAGCTTGCCGCGCTGGACGCGATTTGCTCCGAGAAAAAGATGACCCGCTCCGCATTTCTCCGCAGTTGCGTGGAGAAGGTACAGGGCGGGGATGTTGAACCGACGTACGTCGTGACGAGGAACGCCGACGCGGAGCGTATGGCATCCGAGGCGAAGAGCATCGGCGTCAACGTGAACCAGATTGCGCGGGCGCTGAACGCGGAGGCCAAGTCGCATCCGGGTTCGCTCTCCCCGGGCGTGCTCGGCGAGTGCAAGACGGGTCTTGCGGAGGTGCGCGGCGAGCTGTCGAAGCTGACCGATGAGGTGGACGGCCTGCGCACCGATTTCGGCAAGGATGTGTTCCGCGCCATGGCCCTGCTGTGGCCGGACGTTCCCGAGCAGTTAGAGGAGCTGTGCGAGTACTGGTACGGCGAGCGCGGCGAGAAGATTCTTTCTGGGGGAGGTGGAAGCTGATGTCGACGACGCACATCCAGCCCCTGCCGAACGTCCGCGGGCGCATGTCGTACACGGAACTCGGCGAGGGCAAGAAGCGCACGCGCAATATCCGCGAGAAGACGAACCGCATCGCCGCCCAGATGGGCGACATGGGCACCCGCGAGGACTTCATCCGGTTCTGCTCCGCCATGCGCAGGCAGAGCCAGGGGACGAGGCTGAACGAGGGCTACGAGCTGCGCGTATCGTGGTCCCCCGAAGAGCTTTCAAAGGACAGCCCCGAGGACATCCAGCGGGCGTGCGAGTACGGCTACCTCCTGTGCAAGGAAGTGGCCCCGAACGCCCCCTGCTGGGTCACGGTCCACACCGACGGCGAGGGCGGCTGCGTGCACGTCCATGCGACCATCGCGAACCATGACTTGGTATCCGGCACGGCCATCGCGCACGGCACCGACCATGCGACCGTGAAGCGCAAGAACGACCGGCTGAGCCGCGAGATGGGGTTCACCGTCGTGGGTCCCGAACCCGCCAGGGAGCCGACCACATGGGCCGAGCGCAAGGGGCAGTTCGGCATCGAGTCCTTTGAGCGCGTTCTGGGCAACCGCGTGGCGGACGCCCGCGACCATGCGAGCAACATGGAGGAGTTCCTTGAGGAGCTGAAGGTTCGCGGCGTCGAGCTGACCGAGACCAGCAAGGTCGACGAGAGGACCGGGGAGGAGACCGTGGGCTGGAGCTACAAGTCCCGCGACCCCTACGGCAAGAGCAGGCGCAAGAGAAGGCGCCGTGCCTCCAACCTCGCCGACGACCTGACCCGCGAGGGCATCGAGGCGTACTTCGACCAGAAGCAGCGCGAGCTTGAGGTACCGCAGCAGGACGCCCCGGCACCGGAGGTCCTTCCCGACGTGCCCGAGACGGCCGAACCGGCAGAACAGCCCTCTGCGGATTCCGCTCTCGATGTGTACGACCTCGACCGGGCGTACGTGTCGGAGATGGCGTCCGACCTTCAGAAGGCGCACATCCACCGCTCACGCGAGGCGGGCAAGTCCTTCGTGGACGAGCGCTACGAGGCGCTCGTGGAGGCGCGCAACCACCCGGACGAGCAGCTGGCGAAGCTGCGCGAGGACGTGGACGCCGCAAGGCGCGAGTTTTATGCCTCCAAGGAGGCGCTCGACACCCTGCAACACCCGTGTCCGGGGCTTCTGGCCGGCATGCACGTGTTCGCCAAGGCGGGGTGCAACGCCCGTGACCCCGTGTCCCGCATGATGGCCGACATGACCGCCATGATGCTGCGCATGATGATTCAGGAGGCACTCGCGGAGGAGCGCCGCAGGCAGCGCGAGGAGGCGGAGAGGCGCGTCTACGAGTCCCGCAAGAGCATGTGGGATGCCGAGAAGCGCCTCAAGGCGGCGGAGAAGGCGCTGTCCGACGAGGACGAGCGCGAGAGGCGTCTGAAGCACGAGCGCATGCGGCGCCGTGTCAAGGAGGCCGAGCAGCGTGCGCCCGTGAGGACGCCGAGGTCGGCGGACAAGGACACGCAGTTCGACGAGTGATTCATGGTGGCTCCCGCAGGAGCCACCATGTTATAGGAGGTAACGAATATGAATGATTTGGTAAAGCTCAATAACTCTGGGTCAATTGAGAAAGTGATACCGCCGTCTTTGGCGTCGAAGCTGGTAGCTAATCATGATGATGAAACGTATGCCCGATATGCAGCGGGTGTGTATCCTTCTAAGAAGTATCCTCAATTTTATTTCGGACCGGATTATTGGGATGAGTTGTTTCGAGTTCACGATTTGACGGATGTGCGAACGTTCAAGCACGCTTTGTTTCCGGCAGATGATACGTGGGATTGTTTTGCTGTTCAGAGGGACGGCTTTTTTGAAGAGCTGTTTTCGTGGTTGTCGCAATATGAGCTGACTGCTAATGAAGAACGCTATTTGAATTGGATAAATTGCATTTTCAATTTTGCTTTGTTTCTCCCTCCGCGCGATGAATGGAAACGCATTTTGCTGTTTTCACAAACGTTGGTTGCGGAGGTTGAGCTGTTTCACAATATGTCGGACGGTATCCATGAGATTTCGATTTCAGAAGACATTGCGTTTCACAAGGTCAACTGTATTCATTGTGACCCACGCGTAAATAAATGGGCTGCCTACTATGTTGTGAAGAACGCGGGTTGCTGGATGTTCTTTGGTGAACGACCGAACACAGGTAGGCTTTGTATGCTTCGCGGTGCAAAGCCGCTCAAGATAGAGCATCAGGATTTGAATTATTATTTCGAACGTCTTCCTGAATACGTTGCTGCAGTAAGGGCTGCATATGCTCCTTATTATGCTGTGATTTCACAGTTGGCCAGTGAAGTGCGTGCTTTGGGTGGTTCTGGAACAATCCACGGATGCATTGTCGATATTGATTTTAATACGCACATTTATCTCAATCCGTTTGATGGAACGGTTACGGCATACTATGCGGATGATGTATCAGAGCGACTTGTCTATCCTGATATCACAAGTGCGTTTCACAATGACAATGTTTCAAAGGCATTGTTAGCTGACGGCAAGTTTCCGTTGTTAAATCACGCGGTTGAATCAAAGCGTGATGCTCTGGTCAAGGTACCTGCGATAATGACAGGTACCGACGTTTATAAGCCGTCTTATGTTTTTAATGGCTTACAGTCGATTTTTGAGCACGGTGTCGTACGAGTTTGGAACGAGTCGATTTTGAACAATCGACGCAGTATCGAGGAACAGGCTTGGAGTTCGCTCGCACCTTGTTTGAGTGAATTGCGGACTGATATATAGGCACCCGACGTCGCAGGTGTCCAGCATGGGCGCAGTCCGCTCGCGGGCTACGAAGAGACCTTCAAAAGGGCTGTTGACGGGCGTACGCGCAAGGGGCAGAAAATCGGGGTTTTCGTCGTCCGCTCGTTTATGAGCCGGATTCGGAAAACGCGGGGAACGGACGGAGCGAAGCGAGGGCGTGAAGCCCGTTTGGAGACCAGCAAAAGCCCTGATGAAGCCCAGACAAAGCCCCGAAAGTGGCGGTTGAACACGTATTTACCGACACATATAATTAAATATGGAAATACGTAATTGATTAAATACATAGCGAGGTGAGGATATGAAGACGATTCTGGTATGCAATCAAAAGGGCGGCGTGGGCAAGTCCCTGGTCGCCGACGAGATTGCCTTCTCCTTCGAGCGCTCCGGCATCCCCGTGAGCTTCTACGACCTGGACACGCAGGGCGGCACGTTGCACAAGACGCATGAGGCGGACGCCGCACAGGTCGCCGTGGTGGACACGCCGGGGGCCTTGCAGGAGGGGCTGGCGGACTGGCTGAAGGAGGCGGACGTGGTGGTCATCCCGACCAGGACCACGTCGAGAGACATCGAGCCGCTGATGCGCATGCGCAAGGCGGTGTTCAAGAACAGTCACGCGAAGATTGTCTACGTGATGAACGGGTGGAACCGCTTCAAGGCGTCCCGCGACTTCATGGAGTGGTTCGAGGGTCTGGCTGGCGACCAGACGGTGGCCAAGCTGCCCCAGTCCGAGGCGTTCGTTCAGGCGGGAGCCGCCGGCAAGTCCGTGGTCGAGTTCGACCGACGCGGCAAGGCTGCGAAGGCGACTCTCGCCCTGGTGGGCACGGTGCGCGAGGCTGCGGGGTTCCCGAAGGAATAACCGCAGGTCAGTGGCGTTGTCCTTCTGGACAAATGCGTCCCTATGATGTATAATTGTACAAATATGTAAATGATTAAAGGAGGTCGAGCCGCCATGGCGAACATGTTCGAGAAATACGCTGCCGACCGCGAGGCCGAGCAGAAGAAGATAGAGGAGGCCGTCGTTGCCGATACGACGGCGGACGAGAAGCGCACGACGCTCTCGCTGTCGCTCACCGTGAGCGACAAGAAGGCGCTCAAGATGATGGCTGCGGAGCGCGAGACGACGATTGCCGCAATCATCCACGAGTGGATTCAGGAGCGTCTGGAAAATTAATTTGAGAGGAGTAGGAACTATGTTGACAAGAGAAGACGTAATGGAAAAGCTCAAGAATGGCGAACTGACGCCGCAGGATATTGCCGCGAACGGATGGATGTGTTCTGTGACGCAGCGTATCAGCAAGATAAAGCAGCCGAGAGGCGGCTATATCAAACCGAAGGAGTTCGAGCAGATAGCGTTAGACGGGGGCGGCATTGATGACCTGCACCCGGCGGAAAACGTATCTCCGGGCTTGGTTGGCATTGCGGTGGATTATCTCACTCGATTCATGTCCGGGACTTCGGCCGAAGAGGCGTTTAAGGTTTCCGGGCTGGGCGCGCATGCCGTTCGACAGCTGAAATTGTTTGAGTGGCTGTTGTCGAATGTGAATGGATTGGACGACGATTCCATTGTCGCCGCCGTAAAGCTGTCTGGATTCGATTCTGCATACAGAGCTGGTGTCATGGCGTACCGCCCCGTGGAAGACATTGAGCCTGATGGCGACACGATTGAAAACATCCGCACTATGGTCGAACGCTCGTTGCGATTCTTCGAGCAGTACGGTCCGAAAGTGCTGGACGGTCTGACTTTTGAAGGCGGATACACCGGCTACGTCGCTACTGGTGACGGCGATTTTCTGACGAATGACACGCTTTGGGATTTCAAGGTGTCAAAGCAGAAACTTCAAAACAAGTACACCCTTCAGTTGCTCATGTATTGGCGTATGGGGCTTCATTCTGTTCATCCCGAATATGAGCACGTGAAATACCTTGGTGTGTACAATCCGCGTATGAATGTGGTGTACCGACTCGATGTGAGCAAGATTTCCGCAGATGTGATTTCAACGGTGGAATCTGAAGTCATCGGTTATTAGCAGCTGATTAGCCCGCCGTTTCATGAGAGCGGCGGGCTTTATAATTAAATGCGTATTTACGCAATTCATCATATAGGAGGAATAGACGTGAAACCCTATAAGCAGAAAAGACAGGGGGTGGTAAACCTATGGCACGTAAGAAGAAATTTGCGCCGAACGACAACAACCTCGCGATAGCGTACTACCGCTTCTCGTCCCACTCGCAAAACGACGCGAGCATCGACCAGCAGCGCGAGCTTGCCCACGACTGGGCGGACGCGCACGGCTTCAAAATCGTGCAGGAGTATGAGGACGCGGCAATATCCGGCACCACGGACGCACGACCGGGATTCCAGCAGATGCTGTCGGAAGTCGCAAAAATCCGTCCCCATACCCTCATCATGTGGAAGACCGACCGTCTGGGACGCGACAAGTACGTTCTGGCGATGGCGAAGAAGAAAATCCGCGACGCGGGATGCGAGATTCACCTGCTCGCCGAGCACATCCCGACGGAGGGACCCGAAGGCGTCCTCATCGAGGGGCTGATGGAGGCCATGGCGGAGTATTACAGCCGCCAGCTGTCGCAGAACATCCAGCGCGGCATGGACTACAACGCGCAGCACGCCCTGTACAACGGCCACAAGCTGTTCGGCTACGACGTGGACAGGTCCACGAAGAAGTACGTCCCTGACCCGAACACGGCGCCGTTCGTGCAGTGGGCGTTCAAGGAATACGCATCGGGCAAGCCGCTGAAGGCCATTGCCGATAAGATGAACGCGCAGGGCCTGCGCACGCCGAGGAACGCGAAGTTCAGCGTGAACATGCTGAACAAGATGCTCAAGAACCGCGCCTACATCGGCGAGTACCACCACGGCGACATCACGGTCGCCGGCGGAATGCCCGTCCTTGTCGACGAGGCGACCTTTGACAGGGCGCAAAGGCGGCTCGCCGAGAACAAGCGCAAGGGTTCCCAGCGGGCGCACGGCATGGACGGGAGCGAGGCCCCGCGCTATTGGCTCACGGGCAAGCTCTATTGCGGTGAGTGCGGGAGCACCATGCAGGGCGTGTCAGGTACGAGCAAGACCGGGCGGACGTATTACTACTACTATTGCTCCGCCCAGCGCAGGAAGGAGTGCCACCTGCACAAGGCCCGCAAGCGGGACTTGGAGGACATGGTGCTGTTCGCCCTGCACAACATCGTCGACGACGAGGAGAACGTGACGGCGCTCGCTCTGGATGCGGCGGAGTATTACGAGAAGAGCCACAACGACACCGCGTATCTCGAGGCGCTGGAAGAAAAGCGCAGGGAAGTGGAGAAAAGCCTCGCGAACCTCGTGAAGGTCATCGAGAGGGGCGTGGTCAGCGATACGGTGACACAACGTCTCACGCAGCTCGAAGAGCAGAAGAGCGCCCTGAACGATGCCATAGGGACGGAAAACGTCCGCGTGTCGCTGTGCGAGGACAGGCACAGCATCCAGGCGTACTTCGACAAGTTCCTGCATGCCGACGTGAACGACCCGGAGATTCGAGACCAAGTCTTCGAGTATTTCGTGGACAAGGTCTATCTGTACGACGACAAGCTCGTCGTGAGCATGTGGTTCTCCGAGGACGACAAGCAGGAAATCACGTGGCGGGACTGGTTCTCGCTGGATGAGTATTGGACCGACGAATCCCCTTTTGTTAAAGGGGAAGCCGTCGAGTTCGACTGCTTCCCCCTCGGCTCCACCACACTCTTCAGGGCTTGCCTATGGCAAGCCCTTTTTTCATACGAAACGCTATTAAGTTACGCGACGCTTTGGTGGCACGGCTCGCTCTCCAATCAGGTTGGACGTGCGAAGCATGCGTGGAGGTTCCGCTCAGTAGAGCTGCGCAGACGTGTCCGCTCGGACGCATAGTTTGGAGTCAAACGTGCCACTGATATGTTCGACTCGCACTATCCGCACTCGCTAGAGTGGCGCTCGTTGTTTCGTCCGATTCTAGGGTTTCACTAACGCCCTTCCAAGTGTTTTGCTCAAGCTTGCTTCGCTCCTTGAGCATTGCGTCATGATGGTCTCATTTTGCGTAGTTTCGTGGTATCGTTTGTTGCGCTATTTTCGAAAGGATCGGTATGTTTCGCATCAATCATGCAATTCTGCACGTATTCGATTTTACTTCCTGCGTGAATATATTTTCGCAGGCTGAGCTTGACCTTGAGAGCAAGCAGGTTAAACAGTACATCACCAAACATGTGCGCAAAGGGCTTACTCATATCGATAACAAACGTGGGGAATTTTCCGTCGACAGTTCATTCGCTCCTGAACTTCGTGCCTATTTTCGTGGCGAGCGGGAGTTCATTGATCTTTCCGTTCAAATCGCTGAATTCATTTCAAGTGAGCTTGGACGTATGAGCAAAGCGGAATCGACCGATTTGCTTGTTGTTGATTTCGAAGAAGAAACTAAGCTTGAAGGCGGAAGTGCTGATGATGCAGAAATCGAGGCTTCTTTTGAGGGTCGTATAAACCGCTACTTCGGCATTTTTATGCTTGAAAGCCGTCAGGCATTTATGCATTCGGTAGGATATGGGGAAAACGGCGAGCCAAGTAATGCCATTGAGCGTCATCATGCAATCCTTCCTAGTCCTTCGCAAAAGATTGCCTCTTTTGCGATAATCGACTCCCGTTCTTTAGAGGTTGCGTTCCAGGATAAGAAACGTACTATTGCCGGAGAAGATCGTTACCTCATTCCCGACGGCTTGCTCCAATGCTCTATGGAGGCATCCAGCAAAGAAGTTATCGATGAAATAACCACTATTGTGGAAGAAGTCGCTGAAGAATACGGTGCAAACGCTACTGTCGCCCTTACACGCGCTAAGGCGTATGTTTCTGAAGCGGCTGAAGAGGGTAGGGGTGTAGTTCCTCACGAGCTTGCTGCTGAGGTTTTTGAGGATGAACCATTGCAAGAGCGTTTTGTGGAGACTGCGGCAGAAGAGAATATTCCAGAGCGTGTTCGCGTTGACAAAAAGGCTGCTGAGCGTATTACCCGTAATCACAAGATTCGAACCGATACTGGCATCGAAATCACGTTTCCGTCCGAATATGCTCACAATCCAGATTTCATTGAATTTGCTAGCATGCCTAATGGCCTAATTTCGATTGAGCTGAAAAATATTACCCAGATTGAGAACAAGTAGGTTTTCCTGTTTTGCTTTGTTCTCGACCACGGCTAGGTGTTAATAAAAGAAGAACCCCTGAAATTCAGGGGTTCTTTTCGTTTAAGTATGTTTCCGATTTAGAAAACCGGTACTACAGCACCTTCATAGGTGTTGTTTATGTAATCCCGAACCTCGTCGGAGTTCAGTGCTTCAGCAAGAGCCTTGATCTTGTCGGAATCCTGGTTGCCATCTTTTACAACGAGCAGGTTGGCGTAGGTCTTAGCAGCCTCGGAATCAGCGCTTTCAACAGCGAGTGCATCAGTGTTTACCTTGAAGCCAGCAGCGATAGCATAGTTGCCATTGATGATTGCAATGTCAACGTCGTCTACAACATTGGGAACATTGGCAGCTTCAAGTTCGTTGAAGGTGAGGTTCTTGGGGTTGGAAACGATATCGTTTACGGTAGCGGTTACGCCAACGCCATCCTTAAGGGTAATCAAGCCTTCCTGCTGAAGAAGAAGCAGAGCACGAGCTTCGTTGGTTGCATCGTTGGGAACAGCAACCTTAGCGCCGTTCTTCAGCTGCTTGAGATCGGAGATGCTCTTGGAGTAGATGCCCATGGGCTCAAAGTGAATTGCGGTCACGGAAACAAGATGGGTACCCTTTTCCTGATTGAAGTTATCAAGGTAGGGACCATGCTGGAAGTAATTTGCGTCAACGTCGCCGTTTTCAGTTACGTCATTCGGCTGAACGTAGTCGGTGAATTCCTTTACTTCGAGCGTGTAGCCTTCCTTTTCAAGGATAGGGGCAACGGCGTTGTTCAGGATTTCAGCATGAGGGGTAGGAACAGCTGCGATGGTGATCTTCTTGTCGTCAGAGTTGCTGTTGTTTGAAGAAGAGCAACCGGTGAGAGCCAAAGCAGCGAGTGCAAAGGCCACGATACCGGCGAAAAGGGCAATTGCTGCCTTCTTCGAGGTGAGGGAGTGAGACATTTTGGTTCCTTTCGTTCATTGAGGGCAGTAACCAGCTGCCCAAAAGCGATGGGTTTTATATTAGGGATTTATGATGGTTTGGCAACGTGGTTGGTTATTGCCAAATTTGAGTGCTGGTTATAAACATGCCGTGTTCGGTTTATGAAATTTCGATTTCCGAATGGGCACAACCACCGAAAAACCCTAAAGAACAGGTTATTTCTCCTGGATAATGCTTTAAACAGCAGTAGACTGTTCAGGATGTAGTCAACGAGGAATTTGGGAGAGATTCTCTTATATGAAAGGATCCAGTAAGCAGGGCTCCAATGAAGCTTATCAGGGTAAGCATGTTGTTCAGTCTCAGGCTTCGGCATCGAACGGTTATACCCCGATTCAGCAAGGTGAAGTTGTGGTAGACGGTACGGTGCTTCAAAAACAGAGGGACAAAAAACCATTCATTATTGCGGCTGCTTCTGTTATCGCTGCTTTGCTTGTGGTGTATGGGGCCGGTTTTCTGTATTTCTCGAGCCATTTCTTCCCGAATACCAATCTGAATGACGAAGATCTCTCCATGCAGTCTAGCGATGTTTTGGCAGAAAAGATTCAGCACCAGGCCGACTCATATGCGCTTACCATTTCCGGTCAGGGTTTTCCCTATTCGTTTCAGCCCGGTGAAACCGCCATCGACATCGATGCTCATCAAATTGCCGAAGATGCCGCTAAGCGTCAGGATGTGCCCCTGTGGTTTATTGAGGTTTTCCGTCAGCACGATGTTTCCGATATCGTCGTAGCAAACTATGAAGAGGGTGCTCTCGATTCGATCATCGATGAGCAGATCAGTGCATTTAACGAGGGTATGAATCCTTCGGCAGATGCCACGGTTACGTATAATGAGCCGATGGATTCTTTCGTGCTGAAGCCCGAAGTGTATGGCACTCAGCTTGATGCAGATGCGGTTTGCGCTAAAGCCGGCGAATGCATTAAAGCAATGCGCACGAATTGCGAACTGACTGAAGATGACTTGATTAAACCCAAGGTACTGAGCTCCGATTCGCGCGTGATGGATGCTGTTCAGCGTGCAAACGATCTGTTTCCAGACTCATTTTCGTTGATGCTCAACGGATCCGTTAAGGCTGCCACCATTGACAAAGCAACGTTTGCCGGCTGGCTTTCCATCAGCCCTGAAGACTATTCCTTGAGTATCAGCCAGGACGGTGTTGCTTCCTGGGTTAATGAAAAAGCAGAAGGCATGAATACCGTTGGAGCTACGCGAACCTGGACTCGCGAAGATGGTAAGGTTTGCACCGTTTCGGGTGGCACGTATGGATGGAAGGTCGATACCAACTCGCTTTCCCAAGATGTCTATGATGCCCTCGTTGCTGGCGGCGCAACTTCCGTCGACATTCCCTGCAGCCAATCTGGTGATACTTATAATGGCGCTGGTGCTCGTGACTGGGGTGCTTATGTTGATGTTGATATCTCTGAGCAAACGGCTCGTTATTATGACGCAAGCGGCAATTTGCTTCATTCTTGCGGTGTGGTTACTGGCAAACCCGTCAACGGTCGTAGCACACCCACTGGTGTGTATTATCTAAACAACAAGCAAAGCCCTTGTACCCTGATCGGCTACAAGCCGAATGGAGAGAAAGATTACGAAACGAAAGTTACGTACTGGATGCCCTTTATTGGTAACTCGATTGGCCTTCATGATGCTACTTGGCAATCCTCTTTCGGCGGTACTCGTTACCAAACCAATGGTAGCCATGGGTGCGTAAATCTCTCGTCTGGTGATGCGCAGTGGTTCTATCAGAATCTGAATAAGGGCGTATGCATTATTACGCATAACTAATGTTTAAGAAGCCGTCTCTAGGGCGGCTTCTTTGTTTTAGCTAAGTGAGTTATAATCATCTGGCTGTGCGCCCATAGCTCAGCTGGATAGAGCAGCGGACTTCTAATCCGAAGGTCGTAGGTTCGAATCCTACTGGGCGCGCCAGGGTAACATCAGGCCATTGTGGAAAGTTCCGCGATGGCCTTTTTGTTTGGCTCTTATGCGATGCCTCGTTCTGTTATTTTTAGTTCCGTTGGTGTCTGGGAATTGGGTTGCTCTAGTTCCCTGTGATTCGATTTAACTCTGCGGTTGTTTTGTTCCATGTTATGCGTACTTTCTGGGATTGCCTATAGACTGTTCCAGTGTCTCTTCAACGCGTTATGCTGAATGACGGGCATGTTTCATATGCCGTTAAAGGAGTGCTTTGTGGATTTTGATAATCGACCTATTGGAGTGTTCGATTCCGGTTTCGGCGGTTTGACGGTAGCTCGTGAATTGGTGAAACGCCTGCCGGAGGAAAATATTATCTACTACGGGGACACTGCTCATTGCCCGTATGGCCCGCGTGACCCCGAAGAGGTTTGTTCGTTTGTCCTTAATATCTGTTCATGGTTGGTTAGCCAGAACGTAAAAATGATCGTTATTGCGTGTAATACTGCCACGGCAGCAGGCTTGGAAGCTGCTCAGAAGGTATTTGACGTGCCTATTATCGGTGTTGTTGAGCCTGGTGCTCGTGCAGCCGCTCGGGCAACCCACAATCGCCGTGTTGGCGTTATAGCTACTCAAGGCACCGTCGATTCTGGCGTGTATACTCGTGCCATTCGCAATATCGATGCTGGCATAACCGTTTTCTCCACTGCAACACCTCGTTTCGTAGAGATTGCGGAACTTGGTATTCAGATGGCGAAGGGCCCTATCGAAAGCTACACTTCACTCGCATCTAAGGTATTCATCCGTCCTGCTTTCCAAGAGATTGCTCAGGACTATCTTGATCCTTTGCGCCGTTGCGATATCGATACGTTGGTTTTGGGATGCACCCATTTTCCTCTGCTGAAAGCACTTATCGGGGGTGTTGTTGGGTCTCAGGTAAAACTTATCTCTTCGGCTACTGAGGTTTCTCTTGATTGCGCAGATTTGCTTGCAAGGCAGGAATCGCTGGTTAAACCCGGAAATGTGGCTATCCGTCGTTTTGCCACATCGTCTGATAACCTCGATGATTTTTGCTCGTTTGGCGAGCGAGTGTTGCGTATGCCGCTCGGCTCTGTCGAGCACGTTGTTTTGTAGCTCTTTATTGAGATGGAGGATGCCATGACAAAGACTGTTGTTATTGCGACTAACAACGCTCATAAAGTTGAAGAAATTGAAACTGCCCTTAATTTTGAGGGGTGGGAATTTAAAAGCCTTAAGGATGCGGGTTTGGTATCCGATCCTGAGGAATCTGGCACTACGTTTCTCGAGAATGCGCGCATAAAAGCTCGTGCTGCGCATGAGCTAGCGTGCGCTGCGGTGTTGGCGGATGATTCTGGGCTTATTGTTGATGCTCTTGATGGCGCTCCAGGTGTGTATTCGTCTCGTTACAGCGGTGTCGATGGAGATGATAGCGCTAACAACGCCAAGTTGTTGCGTGAACTTAGTGCTGTGCCGCTAGCAAAGCGCACTGCGCGCTTTGCTAGCGTATTGGTGTTTATTGATGAGGATGGCCTCGAAACGGTCGCTGAGGGCTTTGTGGAGGGGCGCATCGGCCTTGTCGAGCGTGGAGAGCATGGTTTTGGATATGATCCTCTGTTTTTCCCAGACGCCTATAACGGAGAGGTTACAATGGCGGAGCTTACCCAGAGCCAGAAAAATGCGATATCCCATCGTGGAAATGCTTTGCGAGAATTAAGAAAGAAGCTACACCCAAGCGGTTAGTTCTGGTATAATAACTAACCGTTGCGTTCGGGATGTGGCGCAGTTTGGTAGCGCGCCTGCTTTGGGAGCAGGATGTCGCAGGTTCGAATCCTGTCATCCCGACCATTTTGCGGGTGTAGTTCATTGGTAGAACCTCAGCCTTCCAAGCTGATGAGGCGGGTTCGATTCCCGTCACCCGCTCCAGATTTATTGCGGCCAAGAATACTGTTCTTGGCCGTTTTTTGTATGGGAAAGGCATGTTTTCTTTTTATCGAACATGCACCCTGGAGTTCGGTTCTAAGATCCCTTCGCAAATATCGCATTCATAGTGTTGATGGCGAAAATGGCGTAACCTGCTCTTTTTAGTACTGCTAATACTATTCCGCGATATGCGCGAAGAGGTTGATCCCCGGATATTTGATCCACCCCCTCATTTCTACGACAAGAGAAATGAGGGGGTGGTTTGTGCTTGTTCGGGATTTTGCTCTCTACTGGGTCAATGAGGCTTTATTCCTATTTGGATTTTGGCAGGTGGACAGTGAATTCGGTGCCTTGGCCAACTGTACTATCTACTTCGATAGAGCCATTACCGCGTTCTATAGCGTGGCGTACCAGTGATAAGCCTAATCCGGTTCCGCCGACTTCGCGGCTTCTTGCTTTGTTTACGCGGTAAAAACGCTCAAAAATGCGTGATTGATCCGCTTGGGGGATGCCGATTCCGGTGTCTTTTACCGAAATAACCGTTTCATGTGATCTTGGTTCGAGAGATACGAGAATGCTTCCTTCGTCGGTATACATAATTGCGTTTTCTATGAGGTTGTCAAAAATCAGAGACGCATCGGAAGGCTCCATATTGGTGTAGCAATTGTCGTTTGGAGTTGATCGATCGTCTAGCACGAGGTCAATGCCCTTGTCTTCCGCTTCTCCTTTGTGCGCAAGGTAGCTTGTAGTCAGAGTGCTATGCAAGTCGGCGCGAGGTGTACGATCCGAGTTCTGTTGCTCTTCGAGGCGAGATAAATCAAGCAGATCGATCACTAGGCGCTGAAGGCGCTCCGCTTCGTTGTCTAAGCGGTCAATGAATAGATGTAGGCTCTTTTCATCGCCTACGTCAGATGCGTCGCGGATTGCTTCCGACAGCAATCGAATGCCTGCAACGGGAGTTTTCAGTTCATGGCTTGCGTTTGCCACAAAATCAGATCTAACTTGGTCGAATTTCTTTAAGGGTGCCTTTGATTCGCGATAGGTGAATAGGGCGATGGCGACAAAGGCGATGATTCCTAATCCGCATATGATGAGGGCAGTATTTCGTGTTGCATCGGCTGCTGTCGTGATAACGGTAGATGGCTCGCTGATGCGCAATGCCGTCCGTTCGCCTTGATACGTTGCTGGAACGGCTACGTAAAGCCTGCTGGTGTCGTCAGTGGAGCTCATTCGTTGGGCTTCTCCGTTTTTGCCCTTAAGTGCACTGTCGACTTCTTCTCTGCCTAGGTGATTTTCGAGTGTTGCGGGATCAACCTCAGAATCCGCTATTACTGTTCCATCTTGCGCGATGAGCGTAATGCGCAAGTCTGACCCCTCAGCAGCTTTTTCTGTAAACTCTTGAGCGTCATCGACATATTCAAGAGCATTTGCCTCTGCTTGGGCGGTCGAGGTGAGGTTCGAGCTTTGTCGCTCTACGACCTTGTTGTTTATAGGGTTAAGGGCGAATGCGGCAAAGCATGCGGCGAAAACGATTGCCACTATGAGATACACAAGAGCAAATCGCTTTTGCCAGCGTTTTGTTGGAGAATCGCTGGCCCATTTTCCCCGAAATCGAGCGCCGCTCATTATTCTTGCGTTTTCTTTATCGGCTCAAAGCGGTATCCCATGCCATGTACGGTATGGATGAAGCGATAGTCGCTGTACTCATCAAGAACCGAACGGAGCCGACGTATATGAACATCGATGGTGCGTGAAGTGCTGAGGTAGTCTTCTTTCCATACTTTTTGAGTCAACCAGGTGCGACGACAGAGCATCCCTTCGCGTTCCGCCAATGCAAATAGGAGTTGAAGCTCTTTGCTTCGGAGCTTTAGCGTTGTGCCGTTGATGGCGGCTGAGCTGTTTTCCATGTCAAGAGTAAGGTCGCCAAACGTTTGGGGCGTTGAAGTGTTTACTCCGTCAAGCTCAGTTCGGCGGAGATTCGCTCGAATGCGTGCAAGGAGAACCTCTGTAGAAAAGGGCTTTGTTACATAGTCGTCTGCACCGGCATCGAGGCCCTTGATCTTATCTTCGTCTGAGTCGAGTGCGGTAAGCATGAGGATAGGGGATTTGAATCCTTCGTTGCGCAAGTTGCGCGCAACCTCGAATCCGTTCATTCCTGGAAGCATAACATCTAGAAGTACTAAGTCAGGCTCGATGGAGAGTGCTGTTTCGTAGCCCGATTGACCATCATCGCATGAACTCACCGCGTATCCGTGTTTGGTTAGGGAAAACTCTGTGGTAAGGCGAATGGTGGGATCGTCCTCGATAAGCAAGATGGTAGTCAACGCATGTTCCTTTCCTCGTATTGTTAAATTATCGTGGCAAATTCAGCATGCGCTCCCTCGTTTAACAACTTTTTTTCAATAGCTATTCGCTTAACTAAATGCTTACTTGCTTTCAAGTCTGTGTAACCAACGGCAATAGGGGTTTGTTCACTATTGGTCATGCAATCTGATGTTCTCGTTTACGAGGGCATCGTTACCTAGGAGAAAGAAGGAATTTGAAAGTGAGTACAGTAAGGAACAAGGTTCTGATTGGTACGTTTGCGCTCTGCTTCGCTATTATGTGCGGATTGTTGGTTGGTTGCAGCGGGAATAATAGTGATTCCAAGAGCGAGTCTAACGATGCGTCCATCAACGTAACATCCCGTGAGGATGGATCCGGCACGCGAGGCGCCTTTATTGAGCTATTCGGCATTGAAGAAAAAGACGGTAACGGCAAGAAGGTCGACATGACCACTTCTTCTGCCGCAATTACTAACTCTACTGCCGTTATGAAGACTACGGTAGCTAATGATGCTGATGCTATTGGCTATATTTCGTTGGGCTCTCTTGACGATACCGTTAAGGCGGTAAAGATTGATGGCGCTGAGGCTACTGCTGAAAATGTAAAGAGCGGTTCGTATAAGGTCTCTCGTCCATTTAATGTTGTTACCAACAGTGGCAAAGAGCTATCTCCTGTTGCTCGGGACTTCATGAAATTTGTTTTGAGCTCGGATGGCCAGAAGGTCGTTGAGGAACAGGGGTATATCCCGATGGACGCTTCTGGTTCCTATGCTGCCAGTGGTCTTTCCGGTAAAGTCACCATCGCTGGTTCTTCTTCCGTAACTCCCGTCATGGAGAAGCTTTCGGAAGCTTATAAAGCCTTGAACCCGAATGTTACCGTTGAGGTAAACCAGTCGGATTCCACCACAGGTATTACTTCTGCAATTGAGGGTGCCTGCGATCTCGGTATGGCCTCCCGCGATCTGAAGGATTCCGAGAAGGATCAGGGTGCAACTGCTACCGTTATCGCGACCGACGGTATTGCCGTCATCGTGAATAACGGTAACAAGGTTGATGGTCTTACCGCTGATCAGGTTAAGCAGATCTTTACCGGTGAAGTTTCCAAGTGGAGCGAGATCGGCTAATCAATGACCCAAGCAAAAGAGCTCATTGCTAAGATGCTCTTCGCCTTTGCTGCAGCCATCTCGGTGGCTGCAGTTTTGGTAATCTGCATCTTCATATTCGGCAACGGTATTCCCGCTATTGCTGAAATTGGTTTTTCAAACTTCCTTTTTGGGACTACCTGGCAACCATCTAGCGATATCTATGGTATCGGCGTAATGGTGTTAGGAAGCTTCTACGTTATGGCCGGTGCATTGGTAATAGGGGTTCCGCTGGGCATTCTGTGCGCTGTTTTCCTTGCTTGTTTTGGGAGTGACCGTGTGTCGAGTATTGCCAAAAATGGCGTCCAGCTCTTGGCAGGCATTCCGTCGGTTGTGTACGGCTTTTTCGGTTTGGTTGTGCTCGTTCCATTCATTAGAAGCAATATCGGGGGTACAGGCCAATCGATTTTATGTGCTTCGCTTGTGCTTGGCGTGATGATTCTTCCAACCATCATCACGCTTTCAGAATCTGCCTTGAGGTCCGTTCCTCACTCCTATTACGAAGGGGCTTTGGCTTTAGGGGCCGACCACGAACGATGTGTTATGCACGTTGTGCTTCCTGCTGCTGCTTCCGGCATCCTTGCTTCGGTGATTTTGGCGATTGGTCGAGCTATTGGCGAAACCATGGCGGTCATCATGATTGCTGGCAATCAGGTGAAAATGCCCAGTGCGATTACCGACGGTGTTCGTACTATGACCGCCAATATCGTTCTTGAGATGGGCTATGCGGCTGATCTGCATCGAGGTGCACTGATTGGGACGGCTTGCGTGTTGTTCGTGTTCATCCTGATCATTAACTTTGCATTTTCGGCGTTGAAGCGGAAGGGGAGCAATGGCTAACAATTCGATTCTTGCTCGCACGAAGCCATCTAGGCCTTCCTCATGGGTGTTCCGCGCTTTGGTGTATGCCAGTACGGTTTTGACGGTTTTAGCGGTGTGCTTCATTATTGGGTACATTTTGGTGATGGGGGTTCCCCAAATTAAACCTGAAATGTTTGAGCTTACGTACAATTCGGACAATTGCTCATTCATGCCCGCATTGTTCAACACTCTGATCGTTATTGTTCTTTCGGTTTCATGCTCATCGGTATTTGGTATAGGTGCCGCCATTTTCCTGAATGAATACACCGACAAAGGCAACTGGTTCGTGCGAGTTGTAGCGCTGGCTACCGAAACGCTTTCAGGCATTCCTTCGATTGTGTATGGCCTATTCGGATTGCTGTTTTTTGTCTACTACCTACAGTGGGGACTTTCGTTGTTGGCGGGTGTTTGCACTATGGCAATCATGACGTTCCCTATCATTATGCGAGCAACTCAGGAAGCATTAGCGGCTGTGCCGGATCTATACCGTGAGGGATCATTTGGTTTGGGAGCCGGTCGTTTTCGCACAGTATTTCGCATTGTGCTTCCCACCGCTATCCCTGGAATACTTGGCGGCATAATTTTGGCGATCGGGAGAACAGTGGGTGAGTCTGCTGCATTGATTTATACGGCAGGCTCAATTGCCGCAGTTCCAGTTTCGATGTTCAGTTCAACCCGAACGCTTGCTGTCCACATGTACCTTCTGGCAAGTGAGGGTCTGCATATCGATGCCACCTATGCCACGGCAGTGCTGCTTCTTGTTTTTGTTCTGCTTATTAACCTTGCAACCTCTGCTGTTGCAAAACGAATCAGCAAAGGAGGAATGACTGATGAATAGTCCTGCGAAGATGGATGTTTCGCATATGGATTTGTTCTATGGCGATTACCAGGCTTTAACAGATATAAATATCTCATTCGCCGAACATCGGGTAACCGCCATGATCGGCCCTTCGGGGTGCGGCAAATCAACGCTTCTTAAATCCCTCAATCGCATGAATGATTTGGTTGAGGGATGCAAGATAACGGGCCGTATTACTCTTGATGGGGACGATATTTATTCCGGCTACGACGTAAATTTACTTCGTAAAAAGGTCGGTATGGTTTTCCAGAAGCCGAACCCTTTTCCTATGTCGATTTACGACAACATAGCTTTTGGGCCGCGAACCCATGGCATTAAGAAAAAGTCGGAACTTGACGATATTGTTGAGGATTCCTTGCGTAAAGCTGCGATATTCGACGAGTTGAAAGATCGCTTGAAAAAGAACGCTTTGGGGCTTTCTGGTGGACAGCAACAACGTTTGTGCATTGCTCGCGCTTTGGCGGTAAACCCAGAAGTATTGCTGATGGACGAGCCTACAAGTGCCCTTGATCCTATTTCGACCTCAAAAATCGAAGAGTTGGTTGGCGAGCTGAAAAAGAGCTACACCATCATCATTGTTACGCACAATATGCAACAAGCTGCCCGTATCTCGGATACTACAGCGTTTTTTTTGCTTGGAAATATGGTTGAGTGCGCGTCAACTCAGACAATGTTTTCGAATCCGCGTGACAAGAGGACTGAAGATTATATTTCAGGGAGGTTCGGCTAGTATGGCACGTCCAATATTTGATGAAGAGCTTCATCAGCTCCGTTCCGATGTTATTGAAATGGCGGAATTCGCAAAAGAGGCTATAGAGGGTTCGTTCGATGCAGTTCGTCAGGTTAGTGCTACAAAAGCGTATTTGGTGGCGAGTAACGATTCCTTGATTGATGGGAAAGAACGCGAGATCGAATCCTTGTGTTTACGCCTTCTTCTTCGCGAACAGCCAGTTGCTTCCGACCTTCGCTCGGTTACTGCTGCCCTGAAAATGATTACCGATATTGAACGTATCGGAGATCAGGCGGCGGAAATCTGTGAGATCGCCACTACGCTTTCGGAGGATGCGGATCTTTCCCTGTTTCCTATGCTTAGTGCTATGGCTCAAGCTGATTACGATCAGCTGGATTCCGCAATTCAGGCCTATGTTGACCTCGACTTAGATAAGGCGCAGTCATGCATCGAGGGCGATAAGGAAGTTAATGCTTTGTTTGAAGAGGCGAAGCAAAGTATTACTCGTCATATCATTGAGCATGAGTCTGATGAAACCCATGCACTCGATGTATTGATGATTGCTAAATACCTTGAACGTATCGGCGATCATGCGGTCAATATTGCAGAGTGGGCCGAATATGCCATTACGGGTAATCACAAAGGAGTGAATATCGCCGAAGGGGAGTAGTAGTGCGATAATAGGGTGTCCGCATGCTTCGGTGTGCGGGCATCGGTCGCGCCAGCTCGTCTGGCTATAATTTCAGGAGGAACGTATGACTCAATCGCTTTCAGGGCGCCATTTTCTGAAACTGCTCGATTTTTCTTCCGAGGAAATCGTATCGCTTGTTGATCTTGCGCAGGATTTGAAGGAAAAGAAACATGCTGGCGTGTTGCATAAGGAGCTCGAGGGCAAGAATATCGTCCTTCTGTTCGAGAAAACCTCCACGCGAACCCGCTGCTCGTTTGAGATTGCAGGCCATGATCTGGGCATGGGGGTGACGTATCTTGACCCTGCGGGTTCGCAAATGGGCAATAAGGAATCCATTGAAGATACCGCCCGCGTTCTTGGTCGTATGTTTGATGGTATCGAATACCGCGGCTATGGTCAGGAAATCGTTGAGACGTTAGCTGAATATGCGGGTGTTCCTGTTTGGAATGGCTTGACTACCGAGGCTCATCCTACCCAGTTTATTGCTGACGCGCTGACCATCCGGGAGAATTTTGGCGATGTTCGCGGGCTTACCGTAGTGTTTATGGGCGATGCAAAAAACAACGTTGCTAATTCTTTGATGGTTGGCTGCGCTAAGTTGGGCATGAATTACGTTGCCTGTTGTCCTGAAGCTGATGCGCCTGATAGCGAATTGGTTGAGAAGTGCCGTGCTATTGCGGCAGAGAACGATTGCACCGTTACAGTAACAAGTGATGTCGATGAAGGCACTAAGGGTGCTCATGTTATTTATACCGATATTTGGGTTTCCATGGGTGAGCCCGCCAGCTTGTGGGAACAGCGCATTAAAGAGCTTTCGCCTTACCAGGTGAATGCCAAGGTTATGGCAAACGCTGCAGACAATGCCATCTTCATGCATTGTCTGCCTGCATTCCACGACACCAAAACCACGGTAGCTCAGGAGATCGAAGAAAAGTTCGGACTTACCGAAATGGAAGTTACCGACGAGGTCTTTGAGGGTGCTCAGTCTCGTGTTTTCGACGAAGCCGAGAATCGCATGCACTCTATTAAGGCCGTTGTTCTGGCCACCCTTCGTTAATGGTGCATCATGAAGGATATTGGTTACTACAATGGGGAAACTGGCCTGCTCGAAGACCTGAAGGTTCCTTTTCTTGATCGAGTGAGCTTTTATGGCGATGGAGTCTACGATGCCACCATGGCCCTTGATGGGGTTGTGGTATTTGCCGAAGATCATATAGATCGATTCTTCAATAGCTGCGCCAACATGGAGATCGATCCTGGTATTGGGCGGGAAGAGCTTCAGCATCTTCTAACTGATCTAGTTGCGAAAGTTGATGGCTCGTATCATTTCGTCTATTGGCAGGTAACACGCGGGACCGCCCATCGCAGCCATCCATTTCCAGAGGGAAATGCTAATTTATGGGTGATGGTAGAACCAGAGGAAAAGAACCTCCAGCCAGCACCGATTCAGCTTCTAACGGTTGAAGATACGCGTTTTTTCCACTGCAATACCAAAACGCTTAACCTTCTACCTAATGTAGTTGCGGCGCAGCATGCTAAGGAAGCTGGATGCGAGGAGGCGGTGTTCATTCGCGATGGATTTGTAACTGAATGCGCCCATAGCAACATTCATATTCTGAAAGATGGGGTTTTCGTAACGCACCAGGCGGACAATCTCATTCTTCCCGGCATAGCACGCAAGCATATTATCGGGTCTTGCGAAAGGCTGGGCGTGCCGGTTGAAGAGCGTCCTTTTACTAAAGCAGAGCTTATGGACGCTGATGAGGTTATAGTCTCTGCATCGTCTGAGCCCGGTGGGGTGTTAGCGAATATGATTGACGGCATTCCCGTTGGCGGACGCGCTGCAGAGTTGTTCAATCAGATACAAAACGAAGCGGTGCGTGAGTTCGAAGCGTACGTTGAAGCGCGTCGAGCATAACGATGGTACAATAAAGCACGCTGCCTATTTGATGGTGGCGTGCTTTTGTTTTTCCAAGGAGTACAACGCTCCTTTGGCTTAGTACATAAGGAAGGTAAGGTTCCATGACCATTCGCGAATCGCTTGAGTCGGTGTTGTATCAGGCCCTTAAGGCTGCCGTTGAGGCGGGGGAGTTGCCCCTGAACGAAATTCCACAGCCCTCTCTTGAGCGTCCACGCGAAGAGGGTCATGGAGACTGGGCCTGCACTATTGCCATGCGATTGGCGAAGGCTGCCCATATGAATCCTCGCGCCATCGCTCAAGCAATTGTTGATCATCTGCCCGAAAATAACCTTGTCGAATCGTTCGAGATAGCAGGTCCTGGATTCATTAACCTGACCTTAACGAATGCATCGTTTCAAGCGGTTGTTTCCGAGGCTCGTCAACAAGGTTCTGATTTCGGTAAATCTGAGCTCTCTGAGCCCTGCAAGGTGAATCTCGAGTACGTTTCTGCCAATCCTACCGGTCCTATGCATGTTGGCCATGGTCGCTGGGCTGCTCTTGGTGACGCTATTGCTCGTGTTATGCGCCATGCTGGCTATTCTGTCGACGAGGAATTCTACATCAATGACCAGGGCAACCAGATGAATGTATTTGGTAACTCTGTTGTCGTTCGCTATCAGCAGCTGCTGGGGCAGGATGTTGAAATGCCGGAGGCTTGCTATGGCGGTGCCTACATTAAAGATATTGCCCAGGCAATTATCGATGCGGATGGCGACAAATGGCTTGATGCGAATGAGGACGAACGTCTTGTCGCTTTCCGTGAGCGTGGCTATGCCATGATGCTTGATTCTGTTAAGGATACGCTTTCTACTTTTGGGAATAACTTTGACACGTGGTTCAGTGAACGTTCTTTGTTTGTTGCCGATGAAAACGGTGAAACCAAGCAACAGCGTGCCTTTGATGTGATGAATGAAAAGGGTTTGCTATTTGAGGCTGAGGGCGCAACGTTCTTCCGCTCTACCGATTATGGAGATGATAAGGACCGTGTTCTGGTGAAAGCCAACGGTGATCTTACCTATTTCATGAGCGATGTTGCCTACCATTACGACAAAATGCAGCGCGGCTACGATCACCTGATTGATATCTGGGGCGCTGATCATCATGGTTACATTCAACGCTGCAAGGCCATGATGACTGCTTGGGGGTACCCTGATGCCCTAGAGGTGGTTCTTGGTCAGTTGGTTAATCTTTTGCGTGATGGCGAACCTGTCCGTATGTCTAAACGAACTGGAGAAATGGTCACTTTCCAGGAGCTTATCGATGAGGTTGGCGTAGACGCCACCCGTTATTTGATGCTTTCGAAGTCCGCCGATCAGGCAATTGACTTCGATATAGAGGTGGCTAAGAAGCAGGATTCGTCTAATCCTGTTTACTATGTACAGTATGCGCATGCTCGTATTTGCTCAATCTTGCGTAAGGCCGGCGAGGCTCGTGGCATGAATGTTGAAAGCGCTGGCATCGAAGAAGTCGTTGCTGAGTTGGGATTGGATGATATTGATCTTTCGCCGCTTGCGCATGAATCTGAACTTGCACTCATGCGCAAGATGGCTGATTTCTCGGACTTGGTTGCTGGTGCTGCCCGAGACCGAGCTCCATTCCGCCTTACTCACTACGCTCAAGAGCTGGCGGGTCTTTTCCATTCGTTCTACGGTAATTGCCATGTATTGGGCGAAGAGGAGTCCGTAGAGAAGGCTCGCCTTGCCTTGGTTGATTCGACTCGTATCGTTTTGGCTTTGTCTTTGGATCTTCTTGGAGTATCTGCTCCCGAACGAATGTAGAGGCTAACGATTTACATCTTTTCACGAGACGCCCTTCGGGGCGTTTCTTTTTTGTAGTGGTTTTCGGAGCCGCTTGCCGTAGTTTTTGTCAGCTTCCCCATTCAGTATGTTTCTACCGTGTTACAGAAGTATTGCGATAGGTTTGTATCGTTGTTTCGGAACTATTATTGATCACGTTGAGTTTCTATAAAGGAGGTCCCATGAGCTACGTTGACTCCGTCATCGAGCAGGTAAAGGCCAAGAACGCAAACGAGCCTGAGTTTATTCAGGCTGTTACCGAGGTTCTTACGTCTTTGAAGCCCGTCATCGACGCGAATCCCGAGTATGAGAAGGCAGGTCTGCTTGAGCGAATTGTAGAGCCCGAGCGCGTTATTATGTTCCGTGTTCCTTGGGTTGATGATTCGGGCAAGGTGCAGGTTAACCGCGGCTTCCGCGTGCAGTTCAATAGCTGTCTTGGACCTTACAAGGGCGGTCTTCGCCTCCATCCCTCTGTAAACCTGGGCATTATCAAGTTCCTTGGCTTTGAACAGATTTTCAAGAACAGCCTCACCACGCTTCCTATGGGCGGCGGCAAGGGTGGATCCGACTTCGATCCCAAGGGAAAGTCCGACGCAGAGGTTATGCGTTTCTGCCAGTCTTTCATGACTGAACTTTGCAAGCACGTTGGCGCCGACACCGACGTTCCTGCTGGCGATATTGGAACCGGTGCTCGCGAGATTGGCTATATGTTCGGCCAGTACAAGCGTATTCGCAATGTTTGGGAAGGCGTTCTCACTGGCAAGGGCCTGTCCTATGGCGGTTCCTTGGCTCGTACCGAGGCTACTGGCTATGGCCTGATTTATTTTGTGCAGGAATACCTCAAGGGCAAGGGTGACTCTTTCGAGGGCAAGACTGTTGCGGTTTCTGGTTCCGGTAATGTTGCTATCTACGCAACCGAAAAAGCCCAGCAGCTTGGTGCTAAGGTTGTTACGCTTTCTGACTCCACGGGTTGGATCTACGACGCCAATGGTATCGATCTTGATCTGGTAAAGCAGATCAAAGAGGTTGAGCGCGGCCGCATCTCTGAATACGCCAAGCGTCGCGAAGGCGTTGAATATCATGAGGGTCGTGGCGTTTGGACCATTAAGGTTGATATTGCCCTTCCTTGTGCAACTCAGAATGAGCTGTTTATTGAGGATGCAAAGATGCTTGCCGCCAATGGCTGCCAGATCGTCGCTGAGGGTGCAAACATGCCTACCACTATGGATGCAACCCAATATCTCCAGGAAAATGGTGTGGTATTTATGCCTGGTAAGGCGGCAAATGCTGGTGGCGTTGCAACTTCCGGTCTTGAGATGTCTCAGAATTCCGAGCGCCTTTCCTGGTCCTTCGAAGAGGTAGACGCCAAGCTTCAGGGAATCATGGTTAACATCTTCCATGCTGCCGATGATGCTGCCCGCGAATACGGCGTAGAAGGCGATTATGTAGCTGGCGCAAATATCGCTGGCTTCAAGAAGCTTGCGGACGCAATGCTCGCTCAGGGTATCGTTTAAGCTCCGCCCGTTTCCTCGATTCAGGGTCTTATACGTTGAAAAAAGGAAGCTCAATCGAGCTTCCTTTTTTATTTGCAGCAATTTGGAGCGAGGATTGTTAATTGTTTTGGGTGGAGAGCAATATCGTATTCCGTGGATAGAAACTCTTCGCCGTCAATCTGGGTTGGGATTTCTGAAGGAAGCGTCAAATGAGCTCTGCGCGCCTTTGAAAAGGTTAGGTTGGGGTGCTTAGTGTGGCTTCCATTCTTAGCCTTCAGAAGCAGCCTTATGGCTTCTGAAGCGGAGAGCGTTGGAGTAGCGAAGCAGATATCAAGCAACCCGTCGGTAAGGCTAGCTTTGGGACAGATTTTGAACCCTCCACCGTAACTAATGCCGTTTTGTATGGCCAAGAGATAGAAACCGAGCTGTTGGGGCTTATCGTCGTCAAGGGTCAGTGTGGCCTGTCTGATTTCGCGGTGATTGACGAGTTGATCGATTCCGCACTGAAGGTAAAGGCTCGTGCCTGTGCGCTTGGTTTTCTTTCGTAGATCTGCAGTTCCTAAGGCGATGGCGGCATCAAGGCCGAATGAAAGGGTCTCCAGGAACCAGATATCGTTAGCGCGCCCTACATCGATCGTTATTGGAGTCAGTGCTAATGATTCTATTTGCTTGAGCGATTCGTTTGGTTTTCGGCTCATTCCTATGGTTCGAGCAAAGTCGTCACCATTGCCACAGGGGATAAGAGCGAGCGTTGGGCGTTGATTGATCGGAAGACTCATGAGTCCATTTGCCACTTCGTTTATTAGCCCGTCTCCTCCGAGCGCAACTACGGTGTCGTAATATGGGCCTTCGTATTGTGCGATTTGCGTTGCGTCTTTGGGTCCCACGGTGTAGCGGAACGTCAGTCTCATAGGTTGAGACTGACGTTTTTGAATCCGATCGAAGACGAGTGCTGCATGCGCTGCGACTTCGGCAGCTTTACCGCTGCGTGCTGCTGGATTTACTATGACAAGCGTTCTTCCGAACATCATGCCTCCTTTCGCTTCAATAGCATTATGAACCACTGCTCTTATCTGCGCTAAAAGCTGACCCGATAGATCCGGATTAACACTACTCCAATTTTTTTTCAAAAAGGGGTTGCACGTTTTCCGGAATCCTGTATAGTACTTACCTGCGCCTACGGTGGGTATAGTTCAGTTGGCTAGAATGCCAGATTGTGGCTCTGGAGGTCGTCGGTTCGAGTCCGATTACCCACCCCAGCGCAACCTTGATAATTCGCATCTATGATGCATAATAGATAGCCGTTGAAACATACGGCATTTCTCATGGACCGTTAGCTTAGTTGGTAGAGCAGGGGACTCTTAATCCCAAGGTCCGGGGTTCGAGTCCCCGACGGTCCACCATTTAATTGTTAAGCCCCTTAGGGGCTTTTTTTATGCACAAATACGTAACGCTTCGTTTCCTTTTTCAAGTAAGTATCTATTTGACTATACTCCGCTCTGCATCCTTGAACATCTCTTCACTATGAGATGACGTGGGTTCGCTTTCTCCTATTCAGGGGAATAGTGCGGAATATGCCATGTTGGATTTTTCTGTCGATTGCCCACTCGCGTTTTTGACGCTAACGCCGTACGTTACTTTTAATAGGTACCTTTTTTGTGACAGTTAGGGGATGCCTGTGGAAGTTTTTGAGCTGATTTTGATGCTGTTATTGGCCGTGCTGCTCTCTTCCATTCTCGATCAGGTAGTTCCTCGCATTTCGTCACCGCTTATTCAGATTGCTCTTGGCATTGGCATTGCTATGCTTGCTATTTCTCCGATTGAGGTGAATATCGACCCAGAGCTGTTCTTGGTTCTGTTTATTGCTCCTTTGCTTTTCAGCGATGCGCTCGAAGCGGATAAACGCAACCTATGGGAAAACAAGACTACTATTGTTTCATTTGCAATAGGTCTGGTTATTGTTATCACCTTGTGCGTTGGATTTGTTCTTCACTGGCTTGTTCCCTCTATTCCTCTTGCGGCTGCATTTGCGTTGGGTGCGGCACTTGGTCCCACCGATGCGGTTGCGGTTCAGGCTTTGAAGAAGGAAGCCAAACTGGGTAAACGTGAAGGAGCTATTCTCCAGGGTGAGGCTCTTATTAATGACGCATCGGGTGTTGTTTCATTTCAGTTTGCGGTTGCCGCAGCTGTTACTGGTGCATTTTCTCTTGCCAACGCAGCGACTTCGTTCGCTATTGGATTCATTGGGGGCATAGCGCTTGGCATCCTGCTTGCTGTCGCTTTCCTTTACATCAACAAACGTATTCGCGAAATGGGATTGGACAACGTCACATTTCATGTGCTCTTTGAAGTCTCAATGCCCCTTGTCGTATTTCTGTTCTCTGAGCTTGTTGGCGTCTCAGGCATTTTGGCTGTTGTTGCTTGCGGCATTATGTGGTCGATGTACCGCGATCGCAAAATCTCTCCCTATCAGTCTCGCTTGAACATTGCCCTTACCAGTGTGTGGAAGGTAATCGGCTTCGTGCTCAATGGTGTCGTGTTCGTTCTCTTGGGTATTCAGCTCCCCAATGCCATGCAAAGCACCTGGGATAACTTATATATCGATAATTTCGTTTTAATCGGGTACGTTCTTTTATTGACTGCTCTGATTGTCGTGCTTCGTTTTGTTTGGGCGCTTATCATGACGCGCCTCATCAAAAACCCTGATACGGGAAAGCGCGATAGGTTCAGCTTGAGCATGGTAAAAGATTCGCTTGTCACCACTGTTGGTGGCCCTAAGGGCGCTATCACGCTTTCTATTGCCTTCACCATTCCATTTCTTCTCGCCGATGGATCAACCTTCCCGCAGCGATCGCTCATTATTTTCTTGGCCTCGGGCGTAATTGTGTGCACGCTGCTCCTTGCTAATTTCCTCCTTCCCGTCCTTGCTCCTAAAGAAGAAGCCGAGGATGACGAGGAGGAAACAGAAGAATTAATGCGCACCAAAATTGAGATCATGCGCACTGTCATTGAGCGTCTTATGGCGGATTCTACTGAGACGAACGACCGTGAGACGAAAATCGTTGTCTCTTCTTACAACAACCGTATTCGCAGTATTCGCTCTATTGCGGATATCGAAGAGCCTGCGGTTGCCAAGCTACGTATCGAGGTCATTGACTATCAGATTGAACAGCTTATTCGTGCTGTTGAACGGCATGAGGTCGAGGCATTTGAGACATTTGAGCATCTGAATCGGCTTTCCAAGCAAAAAAATCTAATTGCTCATTCCAATGAAAAGGCTTCGTATGCAACAAGTTTGCGCGTAGGCCGCCTTCGCATTATGACCTCAATGTTGATTCGTAGCGTTAAGAGCATCTTCTCTTCCGGAAGCGACGAAGACCACGAAGCGATGGATAAGGTTCGTGAGCTTGCTGAACGTTTTGCAATTGAGTACCTTCAGAGGCTCGTAAATAATCCAGATTATCCCAGTGAGGTAGTTGCAAAACTCATGATTAATCACGAGCGCGCCCTTTCGGTGTTTGACAAGTCTGAAGCCACTATGACTTCGGAGGCTGTTCAAGACGCTACCGTGAGCATCGATGAGATTCAGCGTCGTGGCCTCCATCTCGAACTTGAGGTAATTCAAGACTTCTATGCGTCAGGCAGTCTAACGCGTGAGCAGGCGAAGGATATGCGCGATAACGTGTCGTTGATGCTTCTTGATTTGGAAGAATCGCTTTAAGGGATTTTAGGTGGATCAGGACAAACTCCAACAAATCAAGGAACAGCTCAAAAGTGTTCCAGCCGAGCCTGGTGTATATCTTTGGAAAGATAAATCGGGCACGGTTATTTATGTCGGCAAGGCAAAACAGCTTCGTGCCCGTATGCGCCAGTATGTAAATTTCCAAGACGACCGTGCGAAAATCCCTCTCTTGGTGTCGCAGATAGATTCCTTTGAATATGTTGTTACCGCCAATGAGCATGAGAGCTTAGTTCTAGAGCGCAATCTTATCGAACAATATTCGCCGTATTTCAATGCCGATTTCAAAGACGATAAAAGTTATCCATTTATCGCTCTTACTAAAGGCGATGTTTTTCCTGCAATCAAGTACACGCGTGAATCCCATAAAACCACAACGCGTTATTTTGGTCCCTACACGGATAGCCGTGCTGCGCGCAACCTGGTTGATATTGTGCGCAGGATCGTCCCCATCTGTTCATCGTCATGCACTGAGTGGCGACGTCTTAATCGCAAGCTCGATCAGTTTCCCTATGATGAGCTCGAGCTGGATGAGCGCCCGTGTTTCGACTGTCATGTTGGGCTTGGACCTGGTGCATGTTGCGGCGATATTTCCCCAGAAGAGTACCAAGAGCAAGTTCGTAAGGTTGAGCGATTCCTTTCTGGCTCCCATAAAGAATTCATTGATGAGCTCAAATCCGAAATGGCAATTGCTGCTCAGAACCTCGATTTTGAGCGTGCCGGACGTATTAAAGCGCGTATCGATACAATTGAATCGCTTGCTCAAACCCAGCACGCTGTATCATCCCATAGGCTTAACGCCGACGTGATTGGCATTTTTCGCGAGGAGACCATTGCTGGCATAACTGTGCTTATGTTGCGCGAAGGCCGCATCATGAATACCAACGAATTTGTTTTCAACAAAGGCAAGGATATTCCTGCATCTGAACTGCTTCGCATGTTTGTGCTTCGCTATTACGGTTCCACCGAATCGATTCCGCATGAGCTTATTGTCGAAAAGGTTCCAGAAGACAATGACGTCATTTGCGAATGGCTTACCGAAAAACTTGCAAGCGTTCATGGTGCCAAGGTGTTTTTTACCGTACCCCAGAGGGGCGAAAAAGCAGCGCTTATGGACATGGCTTCGAAGAATGCTCGTCATGTTCTTATGCGCTATAAAGCCCGAAGTAGCTACGACGATGACCGTATCAACGATGCATTGTTGCAACTGGAGAGCGCTCTTGCCCTCGATGCGCCTCCGCTGCGCATTGAATGCTTCGATATCTCCACGATTCATGGTCGCTACTCAGTTGCTTCTATGGTGGTGTTTACGAATGGGCGGCCCGATAAGGGGCAATATCGCCGTTTTAAGATTCGGATGGAATCAGATGAGGCCAACGACTTCGCTATGATGAGCGAGGTTATTGCTCGTCGTTACTGCAAGGAGCGTCTAGATGACGAGCGGTTTGGGAAACGTCCCGATCTTATTATCCTCGATGGCGGTAAGCCCCAGCTTTCAGCCGCTATTAAGCAGCTCAATGAGCTTGGGGCGGGCGATATTCCTGTATGCGGTCTTGCAAAACGAGACGAAGAACTCTTTGTGCCCTGGCAGGAAAGTGGTCCTGTGGTTTTGCCAGGAGGGAGCCCCAGTCTTTATTTGGTTAAGCAGGTTCGAGACGAGGCTCATCGCTTTGCTATTACTTTTCATCGTGAACTTCGCGGAAAAGGCATGACTACGAGCATCCTTGACGATGTAATAGGCATGGGTCCAAAGCGGAAAAAAGCGCTTTTGAAGGCGTTTGGTTCATTTGGCGCATTGCGCAATGCAACCCTTGAAGAGATAAAGCAAACACATACCGTGCCTGAACAGGTTGCCGAGGACGTGTATGCTGTTCTTGTGCAATATAACTCAAAATCAGAAACACATCCGCAGGAGCAACATAAGTAGACCCTGCGAAGCAATACAGGGGGAGAGGTTTCGATGACCCAGACATTTTCCAATGGGGACACGCCGCAAGATCATTCGGAGACTTCGAGCACTGCGCCTGATGTGGTTATCATTACGGGCATGAGTGGTGCTGGCAGAACTGAGGCAATGCACACGTTTGAGGATTTGGGCTATTTCTGCATCGATAATCTGCCGCCTTCGTTGATTATGAACATGATCAGTCTCGCAAGCCTTCCGGGGCAAAACGAGATCGGCAGAAAACTTGCAATCGTATGCGATGCGCGCAACAGAGAATATTTCAAACAGTTGGTAGGCGAGCTGGCAAACATGGAAGCTGCAGGGGTGACTTTTAGGGTGATCTTCCTTGACGCCGCTGACAGCATTCTTATTGCACGTTACAAGGCTTCGCGCCGTCGCCATCCTTTATGCATCAATAACAAACGTTCCATTGGGCAGGCAATTTCGTATGAGCGTAGCCTTACTCAAGAGTTGCGATCGTTGGCTGATTCTTATATCGATACCTCTAACATGAGCCCCCGTGAACTGCGCGAAGAACTTCGTCGTTTGTACTCTAAGCAAACTGCAAAAGAAGGAATGAACGTAACGGTATATTCGTTCGGCTTTAAACATGGTGCTCCTACAGATGCCGATATCGTTATCGATGTGCGTTTTCTTCCGAATCCGTTCTATATCCCTGATCTGCGTAATTTAACCGGTCTCGATAGTAAGGTGGCAGATTATGTTTTGGGCAACGAGGAAACCCATAAATTCTTAAATGCCTGGGAAAACTTGTTGAACTGTGTGATGCCCGGCTATGTTGCCGAGGGCAAACAGCAGCTCGCCATTGGCGTAGGATGCACGGGTGGTCAGCATCGAAGCGTTGTGCTTGCCAATAAAACTGCTGAGCTGTTGGTGGCGCAGGATTACAACGTTAATGTGTATCATCGCGATATCGCTTTGGCAGATACCAACAAAGAGGTGGAAAAATGAGTCAGGGCGAACCTCGTTTGGCGGGGCATGGCTTTCGCCTCGATGCATCATCCACCCAGGCATTCAAGGCAATAGGCTCACTTCATCTGCCCAATCCCCTTAAAGGCAATGTGGATCCGACTGAGCTGCGTGCGGTTGTTATTGGTGGAGGCACTGGCGCCCCTATGTCGATTCGCACCTTGCTGGCTTTAGGGGTTAACACATCTGCTGTTGTTGCCATGGCCGATGACGGCGGTTCTACCGGCATATTGCGCGAAGAGGCTCATGTGACTCCCCCTGGTGATGTTCGTAAGTGCTTAGCTGCATTTGCGGCGAATCCGGAAGATCCTCTTACCAAGGCTTTCAAGTATCGTTTTGATTTTGCCCGAAACCATACGCTTGGAAACCTTATGCTTTCAGCTCTTGAAAATGCCACGGGATCTTTTCCTGAAGCTATAAAAATTTGTGGTCAGCTTCTTGGAGCTCGCGGGCATGTTTACCCATCGACATTGAACAATGTGACACTTTGTGCGGAAACGCGCGACGGTCGCATTCTTCGCGGACAATCGGTGGCGGGGAAGTCGTCCACTGCGCTTGAACGTGTGTGGCTTGAATCTCCCGAGCTTTGTCTCCCCTATATGGAAGCATTGCGTGCCATTCGCCAAGTCGATGTGGTCGTACTGGGTCCTGGTTCGCTCTTCACCTCTATTATCCCGAATCTCCTTGTTCCTGGTATTGTCGATGCCATTCGTCAATCAAATGCTCGTACGGTGTTTGTCTGCAGCCTGGCAGATCAGCAAGGTGAAACTTGGGGCCTTTCCGCACGTGAGCATGTAGAAGCTTTGTTGCGTCATGGCATGGAAGGGTGCCTCGATTACGTTTTGATCCATTCTGCTCAGCCGGTCGAGAGCCCACGTCACGCAACGGGTGCTTTTCATGCTTTGGCTGGGCTTGGATCGCACAAAAGTGCAATGGCAGAGCGCCGGGATGGCACTTCGCTCGAATCCCGCGTTCGACCAGTTAGAGTGTCGAAGGACGACATCGATGCTATCCAGGCTCGTGGCCCGGTTGTTCTTTTACGCAATATGGCGGATCCTCAGCGTCCTACATGGCATGATCCGCAGGCGCTTGCTGATGCATTTATGGGGGTGTTCAAGCTATGTCGTTCACCACGGAGGTAAAAGAGGAGCTTTCTCATGTGGAGCCAACGTGTTCGCATTGTGATGCTGCGACGCTTGCTGCACTGATTCGCATTGAAGGCACGATCTTTCTTAACGGTCCTGGTCATTTTCGTCTAGAGATTTCGACAGACGTTCCGCAGGTTGCCCGTTTCATCATCAGTGCGCTTCATAGCATGTATTCGCTGAAAACAGATCTTACTATGCGTCGTAGCGTTTTGCACAAGACGCCCAACTGGCTTATTGACGTGCCCGCCCAGCCTGGCTTGAATGAGGCGCTTTCCGAATTAGGCATTGTCGGCGAAAGCGGCCTGCAGCGTGGGATCGATCATGATCTCATTAAGAAAGAATGCTGTGCTTCGGCATATCTGCGGGGGGTTTTTTTGGGGAGCGGGTTTATCTCTAATCCACGTGGCGATTTTCATTTCGAGCTTACTGTTGAGTCGCAGACCATGGCTAACGACATTGTCGAGCTGATGGAGGCCAAGGGAATTCACGCGAAGGTTGTTGAGCGTCGTAATTCCCATACGGTTTACCTTAAAAGCGGCGCTTCGATATCGGCTTTCCTTGCTTATGTTGGTGCTCATCAAAGTGCATTGAAGATGGAAAACGAACGTGTACTAAAAAGTGTGCGCAATGATGTAAATCGTCGGGTAAACGCCGAAATCGCAAATCAGGCTAAAACCGCTGAGGCTTCTGTTGATCAAATTCAGGCGATCCGTACAGTTCTGGAGCACCAGGATATCAAGTCGCTGCCTCATGCTTTGCAAGATTACATTCGCTTGCGCGTGACGTATCCTGATGCAACGTTAAAAGAACTCGGCGAAAAGGCTAATCCACCGCTCTCCAAATCGGCGATTTATCATCGGGTGCGTCGTATTGAGCAAATGGCTAACGATATTGGCAAATCATAGACCGACCACCGCTTGCTGAATGCCGCTTGCGGCTGCTATTCGTTCGCTTACTTCTCGTGCGTCTTGCTCTATTTCGGCAGTTTCTTTTTCAGGTACAATAAAACAGCACGTGTTCACATACGTCGCATTGTTTTTAAATCAGGCATGAAAGGGGAGCCTCATGGCAACCAAGGTTGGTATCAACGGCTTCGGTCGTATCGGCCGACTTGTTTTCCGCGCGATGGAGAAGGATCCTGCCTTCGATATCGTTGCTATCAACGATCCCGGCAGCACCGAGGCAAATGCTCATTTGCTTAAGTACGATTCTATCCACGGGCGTGTTTACGATGATGTTAAAGTCGAGGGAGACAACATCATCGTTGACGGTCACAAGGTACGCGTTTTTGGCGACCGCGAACCGCTCAATATTCCTTGGGGCGAAATGGGCGTAGAGCTTGTTATCGAATCTACTGGTTTCTTCACCGATGCTAACTTGGCTAAGAAGCACATTGAGGCTGGTGCCAAGAAGGTTCTTATTACGGCACCTGCTAAGAACGAAGACATCACTATCGTTGTTGGCGTGAACGATGATAAGTACGATTACGAGAAGCATAATATCGTCTCTAATGCGTCTTGTACCACGAACTGCCTTGCTCCTTTTGCAAAGGTTCTCATGGATACCTTCGGCATTAAGCGTGGCTTCATGAACACTATTCATTCATACACGAATGATCAGAAGATTCTCGACCAGGCTCACAAGGACCTTCGTCGTGCTCGTGCTGCAAACCTGTCCATGATTCCCACCACTACCGGTGCTGCTCGCGCGGTTTCCCTGGTTCTCCCTGAGCTCAAGGGCAAGCTCGATGGTTTTGCAACGCGCGTTCCTACACCTGATGGGTCCATGGTTGACCTCACGGTAGAGCTCGAGCAGGAAGTTACCATTGAAGAGGTTAATGCTGCTATGAAGGCTGCTGCTGAAGGCCCCCTGAAGGGTATTCTTGAGTACGTCGAGGATCCCATTGTTTCCTCTGACATCGTGGGCGACGACCATTCTTCTCTCTTCGATAGCAAGCTCACCATGGTTCTTGGTGGTAAGGGCAATCTCGTAAAATGCGTTTCTTGGTATGACAACGAGTGGGGTTATTCCAACCGAGTAAAAGATCTTGCGAAGATCATGATGCAGGCATAGGCCAACGCGCTGAATGCGGACTGTTAAGAGAGCTTTCTGAAAGGGAAGCTCTCTTTTTAATGTGAAAAGAAAGGCTAATTATGAGCAATGTAAAAACGTTTACTGATGCTGATGTTGCAGGGAAGCGTGTATTGTGTCGCGTAGATTTCAACGTACCGCTTGATGGAACTACTGTAACCGACGATACGCGTATCAGGGCCGCACTTCCCACTATTGAGTCTTTGATGAAGCGTGGCGCTAAAGTGGTTTTGTGCAGCCACTTGGGCCGCCCTGAGGGAACTGGGTATCAAGCCGAATTTTCCCTGAAGCCCGTTGCTGAGTATCTTTCAAAGGTTCTTGGCAAACCAGTTGCTTTTGCCGAGGATACCATCGGCGAATCTGCTAAGGCAACTGTTGCTTCTCTGGGCAATGGGGATGTTTGTTTGCTTGAGAACCTTCGTTTCGATAAGCGTGAAAAGAAGAACGATCCCGAGTTTGCGAAGGAGCTTGCAAGCCTGGGCGACATCTATGTAAACGATGCGTTTGGCGCTGCCCATCGTGCTCATGCATCAACGGCTGGCGTCGCTGCCTTCCTTCCTGCTTATGCTGGTGCACTTATGACCAAAGAGGTCACAACGCTTACCTCTATGCTTGATAAGCCCAATCATCCTTTTGTTGCGATTCTTGGCGGATCTAAGGTTTCCGACAAAGTTGCTGTTATCGATGCGTTGATCGACAAATGCGACACATTGATCATCGGTGGCGGTATGTGCTTTACCTTCCTGGTTGCGCAAGGTTACACCGTTGGAACATCCCTTATGGAGCAGGACTGGGTCGAACGAGCTGTTCAAATGCTCGAAAAGGCTAAGGCTCAAGGTGTGAGCATCCTGCTTCCTTCTGATGTTGTCTGCGCTGATGCGTTTGCGAATGATGCTAACACGGTAACATGCGGTGTTGATGCAATTCCTTCCGATATGATGGGTCTTGATATCGGCCCCGCTACCACCAAAGCTTATGCTGAGGCTATTGCTGGCGCAAAGACAGTATTTTGGAATGGCCCCATGGGTGTATTTGAAATGTCTTCCTTTGAGGCGGGTACCAAGGGCGTAGCTCTTGCTGTGGCGGCAAACAAGGAAGCTGATACTATCATTGGTGGTGGCGATAGCGTTGCCGCTGTTAACAAATTCGATCTTGCCGACCAGATGACTTTTATTTCCACGGGCGGCGGAGCATCGATGGAGCTGGTGCAGGGTGAAGCCCTGCCTGGCGTTGAGGCGCTCAAATAAGGAGGCTCTTCATGCGTACTTATCTTATGGCGGGTAATTGGAAGATGAACAAAACCATCCCAGAAACCGTTGTACTGACCCAGCAACTCTGCAATCAGTACAATCGCAAGTGGGATAATGTCGATATCGTTCTTTGCCCGCCGGCAATTGATATCAAGGCTGCTTATACGGTTCTTGATTTCGACAAGACGAACATCTCTCTCGGTGCTCAGAATGTGCACTGGGAGGAATCTGGTGCTTTCACTGGAGAAATCTCTATCCCTATGATCAAAGATGCCGGCTGCGAGTATTGTATCGTTGGTCACTCTGAACGTCGTGAGATGTTCAATGAAACCGATACTACTGTCAATCTTAAGGTTAAGGCATTGGTTTCTGCTGGTATTGCTCCAATTGTTTGCGTGGGCGAGTCTCTCGCAATGCGCGACTCTGGCGATTACGTGGAGTTCATCACCGCTCAGGTTCGAGCTGGCCTTGCTGGGCTCGACGCTATCGACATGAAGAACGTTGTAGTTGCTTACGAGCCTATCTGGGCTATAGGAACCGGTCGCACTGCTACTCCAGAGCAGGCTGAAGAGGTGTGCGCTGCTATTCGTGCCACGCTTAACGCTGAATTCGGCGGCGATGTCGCTAATGCAACGCGTATTCTGTATGGTGGCTCGATGAACGCTGGCAATGTTGAGGCTCTTCTTGCTCAGTCGGATATCGACGGCGGTTTAGTCGGCGGTGCGTCTCTTAAGGCTGATTCGTTCCGTCAGCTTATCGAAGCAGCTTCTGGGGCTCAGTAGTTCTGGTATGAATTCTCTTGTCAAGCGGTTCTCTGATTCTTATAATTAGTGATTCGTGAGACTATTTAGGTAAGGATGTTACGTTGTCTATCGTTGCAATTATCTTTTCTGTTCTGCTAGTTGTATCTGGCATTGGGCTTATTGTTTTTGTTCTGCTTCATTCTGGCAAGGGCACGGGCGTTTCTGACATGATCGCAAGTTCTGTTTACAACAACCAGAGTGGCTCAAGCATCATGGAAAAGAACCTCAACCGCATTACTATTATTTTGGCGGCTGTATTCCTTATCTCTTTGATTGTGCTTATGGTGGTATACCCGCAGGGTACTATCGGATAGTATTTATCTAACGGATCTTTAAAAGGCGACGCTACTGCGTCGCCTTTTTTCTTTGAAAACAAATATCTGCAGAGAGAAACGCTATCAGCTCTAAGGGTCCATGCTTCGGCGGCGTATGCCTTCGGAGTGTCTTGTTTGCTGATCTGACTCGTGTTCAATTCTGGATTGAGATTGCGCGATATGCGTGATCTGATCTTATATTTAATGCATTGTTTTGTTTGACTTACTCGTATTCGTTTGAAGGTTCTTTAATCTTGCTTTCCCTTCGCGTATTGCGTGATAAGGGGAGTGCAGCTAGTTTCGGTTCATCACCCATTAACGAACACGTTTTTTGCAATAAAAAAAACGCTCATAAGAGCGTTTAGGAACTTAACTGGTGTCGGAGGCGGGATTTGAACCCGCACGCCCGGTAAAGTGGGCACTAGCACCTCAAGCTAGCGTGTCTGCCGTTCCACCACTCCGACGTGGTTATGTCATTTGCTTTCGCAATGCAGCGATAGATATATTACCAAAACCAAGTAAGTACGCAAGAGCTATTTTGATAATTTCTTCTGAGCTTGGTTATTCGGCTGCATCTTGAAGAAGCTGTTCTACAAGGTTCCATTCTTCCTCCGCCTCGATGGGGATAAGGGAGAGAGCCGCTAGTCCACTGTTCTCATTGAATTCGACGGCAGTAGGATCGTAGATAGAGGCATATACCGTAGTATTTCCATCCTCATCGGTTTTGTTGTCGGTGTAGACGATATACGAGCGTCCAGTTTCGGTGTTTTCAAAGGTGAAGAGGGTTTCGCATTCAACGAGCATTCCTTCAGGTGTGATTGCGTTGAAGCGAACATTTTGCTGAAACTTGGTTTTGTTTGAGTCAGTCATAGCTGTGTCTTTCCTTTTAGCTGTATGTGCAAATTGGTGACGATCTTGGCAAGCGTGATGAGATGTCAAGCACGGTCGATTTTGGGGAGATGTTAACGCCTGTCTTACAGGTCTTGAATTGGATCTATACGGCTGTTAGGATACCTCACCGCAATGAATAATCCGAATAAGACATATATATCCCTGCGCAGGCCTGTTGTTTTCGGGCTTCCATTTGCCGTAGCACGTGTATATCTACCCCAACCTCTTTCTTCATGCCGAAACTGATGCCTTCTGTCGAATGTGAAGGTGCTCATCGGATCGTTATCGCGTTCTGACGGGCTTGTAGTCGGTTCGAAGGAAGTTTATGTTAAATAATTCTATTGCTGCTCCAGTAAGTGGGCACGTTACTGGTGCTCAGATTCGTATTGTTTCCGTTGTGGTGCTTGGTGCGTTTCTTGCGCTACTTAATCAAACGGTTATGTCGCCTGCTTTGCCTGTCATTATGGCCGATTTTGCAATCGATGCGTCAACCGCTCAGTGGATCATGTCTATTTATCCGCTAGTAAGCGGCATCATGGTTCCTGTCTCGGCATACTTGATTGATAAATTCAGTACGCGAGCTTTGTTTTTTGGGTCGACCATAGTGTTTGCATTGGGTACATTGCTGTGCGCTGTAGCTCCCGATTTTGTGCTCCTTATCGTCGGTCGTGTTCTGCAGGCTGCCGGATCTGGTGTGCTTATGCCTTTGGTTTCCGTTGTGCCTATGCTGGTGTTCCCTGTTGAAAAACGCGGAACGGCAATGGGCATGGCGGGCATTGTTATGTCTGCCGGTCCTGCTGTAGGCCCAGTTGTGGGTGGTGCGGTGATTGACGCTTATGGTTGGCGTGCAATGATTGGGTCTATCGTCCCGCTTTCGCTTGTTGTTTTGCTGCTGGGCGTTTTTATGCTTAGGAATGTTGGGGAATTGAAAAACCCTAAGCTTGATATTCTTTCGGTTGTGCTTTCTACCATCGCATTCGGTGGGCTTTTGTATGGTTTCTCCAGCGCTTCGACGCTTGGTTGGGGGAGCGCTGTTGTGCTCGGTTCCATTTTTGCAGGAATTACATGCTTGGTTTTGTTCGTCGTTCGTCAAGACCGTATCGAGGATCCCCTGCTTCAGCTCGGAACGCTCAAAACGCCCCAATTTCGAGTTGCTGCAATCATTGTCACTCTAATAAATGCTGCATGCCTGGTAACCAATACGTTGTTACCTCTCTTGCTGCAGACTGCACTTGGGGCTTCCGCGTTCGAAACGGGCATGGCCATGCTTCCTGCTGCTGCGGTTGGTATTATCATCAGCCCAATCTCTGGTGTCGTTTTTGACAAGTTTGGTCCTCGTGCCATCTCCATTTTCGGCCTAGCCCTTATGACTGTATCCCTGTTTCTTCTGTCTCTTTCGACTGTTGCTACACCGATCGCTGTTGTTGCGCTGTTCTGCATGCTTCAGGCCGCTGGCCAGGCATTGGCGAATATGCCTGTAAACACTTGGGGCGTAAATGCGCTGAAAAACGATATGATTGCGCACGGCAACGCTATTGCGAATACCGGTCGCCAGGTTGCAGGTGGCCTATGCACTGCGCTCATTATTACGGTGATGACCAGCGTAACTTCAACCGTGGGAGCCGATGCGAGCCTTCAGGTAGCAACAGCTGTTGGGGCAAGTGTTGCTTATAAAGTATGTGCAGCTATCGGCTTGGTTTCCCTTATTTATGCCGTATTTAGTATACGGCCCTCAAAGCAAACACTCTCCAACCCGAAGGAGGCATAAGAAATGTCTGAGATTATTTCCGAGCGTATTCCCCTTGAGGTTGAGGGGACTCCGGTTTGCGACATCATGATTAAAAAGCCGTATACCTGCACGGAGAACTGTACTATTTCTGACGTGGTTCGAATCATGGCAGAGCATGGGGTAAGCAGCTTGCCGGTGGTTGATAGCAATTACCAGGTGGTTGGATTCATATCTGACGGCGATATTATGGGTGCTATTGCGCAGCATCGTGCTCATACTATCTTCACTGGCGGAGAGGCATCGATGCTGTATTTTGATGATCAGAGCCTTGAGCAGCGCATGGATGGGCTGAAGAACCGTAGTGTTATGGAATTCGCCACACGAAAAGTAGTTTGCGCTCGTCCTGATCAGAGCATTGCGCGTGTTGCCGCATTGTTGTCTAAGAAGAAGTTTAAGAAGCTTCCCGTTGTTGACGACAAAGGAACGCTCGTGGGCGTAATTCGTCGATCCGCCATTACGAAGTACTTGTTTAATTTGATCTTCAAGTAAGGCCTGTCAGCAATATCTTGATTTGTCAGATATCGCGCTATCGGGGTGCATACTTCAAAACGAGACGTATTTGAGTTTTAGCTTAATGATATGAACGTGGGTTGGCATTGTGCCAACCCACGTTTTTTACGATGCCTTGAAGTTTGATATGAACATTTTCTTATCGCATCATTAGTTTTAAAATAATGCTCTTCGCTTTGGTGAACGGAGGAACTCGAACCGGGATTTCGATCTTGGTAGATTTTTTCAGTGTTGACTTGTAATGGGTGAAACAGTCGAATCCCTGCTTGCCATGGTATGCGCCCATTCCGCTATCACCGAAGCCTCCAAAGCCCATATGGTTGTTGGCAAGGTGAATTACAACATCGTTGATAGTTGCTCCGCCAAACGGGATGGCTTGGATTATTTGCTCCTGCAGCACTTTGCTTTCTGAGAATAGGTAGCATGCTAGCGGGTGGCCGAAATTTCTCACATACGAGAACACTTCATCAAGGTCACTCCATGTGATGATGGGGATTATCGGTCCAAATATTTCCTCTTTCATAACTGGGTCTTCGAGCGTAACGCCCGTGAGGATAGTTGGCTCGATTCGAAGAGTCGAGCGATCTCGTCCGCCACCAAATGCAATACGTGTTTTCGGTCCGTGGTTGTCAATAAGACCGCATACTCGATTAAAGTGATGTTCGTTAATCATATGGGGATAGTAATCGCATTGCAGAATGCGCTTTCCGTAGTATTGCAGCAAATACGTTGCTAGTTCGTCGGCGAAAGCGTCTGCAACGCTCTCATGCACGAGGAAGTAGTCGGGCGCCACGCAGGTTTGTCCAGAGTTGATGCATTTCCCCCAAGCAACTCGTTGTGCGGCTCGTTTGATGTTGGCGTCCGAGGCTATAATGCAGGGACTTTTCCCGCCCAGCTCGAGTGTGACATCGGTCAGATTTTCTGCGGCAGCATGCATAATCTGTCTGCCAATGGTTGGGCTTCCAGTGAAGAAGATTTTGTCGAAATGGATACTTAAGATCCAGTCGTTCATTTCGCTGCTTCCGGGAAGGCAGCGCACCAAACGCTCGTCGAAAACCTCTTCGCAAAGTTTTTGGAGGAAGGCGCTTGTCGACTGCGAAGTGCGTGAAGGCTTGAGCACTACACAGTTGCCTGCTGTGAGGGCATCGATCATTGGGACTAGCGCAAGCTGAAGAGGATAATTCCACGGTGATAGTACGGCAGCTACCCCATAGGGTGAGGCGTAGATTTTCGAGGAAGAAGGAAAGTGGGCCAAGGGTGTCGGGACGCGCTTGGGTTTTGCCCATCCATACATTTTCGATAGGCAAAAACGGATTTCGTCATACACGATGCCAAGTTCGGTGGCGTAACCCTCGAAACTACACTTACCTAAATCATCGGTAAGTGCCTGAAGCGCTTCTCTCTCGTGCTTTTTCAAATAAGCACGTAATTTCACAAGAACGCCTCGTCGGTAATGCAAGGGCATAGTTGCTCCGGTTTGGAAAAACTCACGCATCTCATCGACTGCCGCTTGTACATCTTCGGCGCTACGGTATTCGTGGGAGGGGAGGAAGCTTGTCTTGGTTGCGATTATTGGTGCCTTCGGGGCATGTTTTGTTTCTCTACTTTTTGAGCAGTTTTTTGTCGCTGCCTTATCATTCTTGCGCTGTGCTGCTGCGTTTTGCGTGGGGTGGTACGCCTGAAGCGACTGGGGCTGATTCGAGGCGTCCGTTTTGGTCGCACTGCTCATACGCCTTGCGTTCGCGCTCGAGGGGTGAGCCTTTCGCTCGTCGCTAACTGATACTCTCTGCTTTGGTTGCTCTTTAGTTTTAGTAGTGGGGGTGGCTGAGGTGTTCTCGGGTGCCATCAGTATGCTGCCTCCAGGATTGTGAATGCTACTTCTTCGGTTATTTCCTGTTTATTGTATAGGGCAGCACCGTCATAACGCGCCTGTTTTGCGACAGCGGCAAGCTCTTTGCGGGAAATTCCCATTTCGGATAGCTTGGTTGGTACTCCATAAATGCGGCGGAAGAAATCATTCAATGAAAAAAGTTCTGTTTCGAACAGGGCGTCTTTTTCTGCTGCGGTTAGACGTGCGGTGTCAAGGTCGGGTTTTAGTGCGCCAAGCAGTTCCCCATACAAACCTTGATGGTATCCGTGCGTGCGGTTGAAATGTACGCAATGGGGAAGAAGGAGCATCATTGTTTGACCATGGGGGATATGGCATAAGCCCCCTAGGGAATGGCCAATTGCATGAATGAGCCCCACCATGGCGTTTGAAAACGATGCGCCCGCCAACAAGCTCCCCAAAGCCAGGTTTGTACGCGCTTCAAGGTTTCCCGGTTCTGCACAGGATAGAGCCAGGTTCTTGCTGATGAGGGAAATGGCCTGTTGCGCCAGTGCGTCGCTAATGGGGTTCTTCTGAATTGAAGTGTATGCCTCTATGGCGTGGGTTAGCGCATCTATCCCCGTGGTTGCAGTGAGCCTAGGTGGCAATGACGCAGTAAGTTTTGGATCGAGGAAAGCTATATGCGGGACTAAGCGATAGGATGTATAACTCAGTTTTGCATGATGCTCGGTGTCTGCCACGACCGCAACCAAAGTGACCTCTGATCCCGTTCCCGCAGTGGTGGGTATGGCAATTAGGGGATCAAGCTCGTCTTGGAGTATTTCGGAGCCTTGGAGATCGGTGAAGTCTTTTTCTCCAACAGATACCGATGCGGCAGCTCCCTTCGCGGTGTCGATAACCGAACCGCCTCCAAGCGCTATCCAGCCGTCGCATTTCTCTTCTCTATAAAGTGTTGCTACTTCATTCACAACATTGAGCGATGAATCCGGTGGAACATGATCGTATAGAGAATAGTTCACATCGGCTTCTCTCAATGGGGCAAATACTTGTTCGGCAATGCCGAACTTTACCAGGTTGGCATCCGTGACAATTAAAGGTTTAGTTACGCCGCGGTCGGCGATTTTGACCGGAAGCTTATGGAGAGCTCCCTCACCACAGACGATTTTAGTGGGGCAGTGGAATTCAAAAGCATTCATTGTTATCTCCGATACGATTTTCGCCAGCCGAAAAAGGCTTTCAGTATGACGGTGAATAGATACGTTACTGCGACGCCCTTGTCGTTAGGTCCGTGTGTCGTGAAATAGCGAGCTGCAAGTGCGTCTTGAAGTGTTATTGATCCGCTGAATACCTCGAAAGCGTAATCTAAATCGCGAAACTCAATAGTGAGTGTTGGTGTTGCGTTCTTGCCCGATTTCCATGATTGTGTCGAGCATCGGACGGTTTTCGAGCGACTCCAGCCTGTGATTGCTATTTTCAGCGCAAATCCTTTTCTTAGGTACTGCGTTTCGCTCTTTGCTTTTTTTGAAAGCATGGAAAAAAGAGTTATAAGCAATGGCAGAAGAATCAGCAAAGCGGCAACATATATTCGCTTAATTAAAGAACGCTGGGGATGAGTGTGCCGCGTTACGATCCCTCGTTTTGGTTGCGGCGTGTTTGGCATGAGCAACTCCGTTTAAAGGTAGATTATTAGTTAGACGGACTAAATAATATATCCCCATTTGGTTGTCGATCGTTGCGTATTAATAAAAGAATCAGATTATCAGCGGTAATGTCGGATTCATCTATGTAGTTCGTCGGCTAACGATTGCTAGTGCCGAATACGGATTGCATAAGCCTTCTCCCGATACCGTTTGGGGTTTGCTCATGATGGTGACTTGAGCATGCTAGCTTTTTCACGTCATCGGAATTAAAGGAGGATTCATGTCGATTGACGAATTGAAGGCTGCTTTCCCCAAGCCCGATCAGCTTGCGCCAGCCGATATCGAGGCGAAGGCGGAGGCGCTAGGCGTTTCGAAAACCAAGATGAGTTTTAAGCAATCATTCATGCTGTCAATTATGGCAGGCGCCTTTATATCTATGGGTGCCATGTTCTTTCTTCTTATTGTTAGCGACTCGGCCCTCCCATTTGCTGCGCAACGATTGATAGGTGGTTGCTTGTTCTCCCTTGGACTTCTTCTCGTTGTGGTATGCGGCGCCGAGTTGTTTACCGGAAACACCATGATTGTTATGAGCGCTGCAAGTAAAAAAATATCTTGGTCAGCTGTTTTGAAGAACTGGGTAGTGGTATTCCTTGGTAATTTAGTTGGCTCGCTTATCATGGTTGGTTTGGTATTTCTTTCTAACTACCAAGGAATGAATGGCGGAGCTGTAGGAACTACAATCGTAAGTGTTGCGGCTGGTAAGATGAGCCCTGATTGGCTTACCTTGTTTGCGAAAGGCATCATGTGCAATTTCCTAGTTTGCCTTGCGGTCTGGATTGCCTATGGGTCTAAAACCGTTGCTGATAAAATGCTTGGTATCCTTTTGCCCATTGCCGCATTCGTTGCTTGCGGTTTCGAGCACTGTGTCGCCAACATGTTTTTCCTGCCATTTGGCATTCTGCTGGCTTCTGCCGGTATAGCGCCAGCGGGAATTGATCCTTCTACGGTTTCTTGGGCTGGTGCGCTATGGAATTGGAGCGCTTCAGTTCCAGGGAACATCATTGGTGGCGCTCTATTCGTTGGTATGGCCTATTGGATTGCTTACCATAAAAAAGAGCAGTAATCATATTTTTTGCAATAAATTAGGCCCGACCTGCGGATGAGCTGAATCAACGGTCGGGCCTAATTGCTTTAAAGACACTATGATTCGAGCCACTTCAATAGCGCCTCACAATCGGAAAACGCACTGCTGTATTCGTGCCAGTCGGTTGAATTCAGCCCCTTTTCGCAAGAGTCGTCAAGCATTTGCACCAGTGGATCGAAATACCCTTCGACATTGAACAATGCGCTTTTGCCTCGAATCTCGCCAACTTTTGCTTGCGAGATAACACTGAAAACTCATCGAGGGTGCCTATGCCGCCAGGCATGGTAATAAATGCGTCGGAAAGGGACACCATGGTTTCTTTGCGTTTTGAAAGGTTCTCGGTTTGAAGTTCCTGAATTCCAGTTACCACGGAACGGCCTTTGGCTGAAAGCCCCGTTGTAGTTACACCGATTACTTTTCCGCCAGCTGAGACGGTAGCTTTGGCTGTTTCACCCATCAGTCCCATATCGTATCCGCCGAAAACTAAGGTATGTCCACATTCTGCTATTGTTCTGCCGAGCTCTTGGGCGGCTGCGATATAGCAGCGGTCGATTTGGTTGGAGGATGAGCAGAATACGCAGATGTTCATTGATCTCCTGGCCTTATAGCGTTACGGAATGAAGCGGAGTGTACTGTGCGCCGTTGGGCAACAGGTCACTCCTAAAGATGGTAACGTTTGTTGCTCGAGTAGTGTCGGGCATTGGGTAATCTTTTATTTGCTGAAGGGTCAAATGGGCATGTCGCGCTAGTGTGATATGCGGCTTGAACTGCACCTGGTCATAGGGCAGCCCTTTTATGGTTAGTTCGGTTCTAATATTTTTTGCTAAATGCATGAGTGCCGGGGTGGGGGAGATGCCCATCCAGAGTGTTGCATCAGAAGGGCGACCAAATATACCCAGTCCTTCAGGATGCAGCGATATGGGAGCGAAATTGCGCGTTGCAAGTTCGAGTGCTGCCTGGGTTGCTGACAGCTGAGCATTGGTTTTGAGTTCTCCCATAAAGGCGAGTGAAAGGTGAAGGGAATTTTCTGTGACGAAATGACCCTGAATCGAAGACTGTAGATCTTGCTCGATTTGGGCAATGTTCGTTATGAAATCGCTCGGCAATTCAAGTGCGATAAAGGTGCGCATGTAATTCTCCTTCGCGGCTTCGTAACACTGTTTACTCCAACTAATTAGCTTAATGATCAATAATTGCTAATGTGTTAAGCGTTTAAAGACATCGCGAATGAATATCCGATCTGTTGGGGTATTATCAAATGACATGCGGCAAAAGCTTGCGCTTTTGCCGTTTCTCTACGTTAGAGCGGGGATTACATGGACATTAATGAGTGGCTTATCGAGTTAACGGGAAATATCGATGGCTTTATGTACACCTATATTCTGCTCATTTTGCTTGTCGTTACCGGTGTTTATTTCACGATCCGAACCAAGTGCGTGCAAATTCGTTACTTGAAAGACATGTTTAGGCAGGTTACGGAAAAGAAGCATGTCGATGGTGAAAAGTCCATTTCTTCTTTTCAAGCGCTTATGGTTTCTACTGCGAGCCGTGTTGGCACTGGAAATATCGCGGGCGTTGCTACCGCAATTGCCTTGGGCGGTCCGGGCGCAGTTTTCTGGATGTGGCTCATGGCTATCGTAGGTGCCGCCTCCGCATTTATCGAATCTACCTTGGCGCAAATTTGGAAAATACGAGGTAAGGAAGGCGAATTTCGCGGCGGTCCTGCTTATTACATCGAAAAGGCTCTTGGCCATCGTTGGCTAGGCATTCTATTTGCTGTACTTCTGATCCTCTGCTATGCCTTTGGCTTCAACGGCCTTCAGGCTTACAATGCCTGCAGTGCTCTTGAGTATTACGTTCCCGACTATAACGAAAACGGTTTGGCTATGATCGTGGGTCTTCTTTTGGTCCTCATGACTGCAACCGTGATCTTTGGTGGCCAAAAGCGTATTAGCGTAATTACTTCTATTGTTGTTCCTGTCATGGCACTTGCTTATATAGCTATTGCACTGTGGACCACCATTAGTAATATTGCTTGGCTTCCAGCTGCTTTTGCGGTGTTGTTTGAATCTGCCTTTGATTTTGAATCGATATTTGGAGGTTTTGCCGGTTCGGTAGTTATGCTTGGAATCAAGCGCGGCTTGTATTCAAACGAAGCTGGTATGGGTTCTGCTCCTAATGCCGCAGCAACTGCCAGTGTTTCTCATCCTGTTAAACAGGGTCTTGTACAGAGCCTCTCTGTGTACATTGACACTATTTTGATTTGCACTTGTTCTGCAATTATGGTTTTGATTTTCTATGTTCAGGATCCTGCTGTTGCCGTAGGCCTCAATGGCATGCCCCTTATCCAGATGGCCGTTAACAATTCCGTGGGCGTAGCTGGAATCCATTTCATTACTTTTGCGATCTTTGCATTCGCTTACTCAAGCCTTATTGGCAACTATTTTTATGCGGAAAGCAATTTCCGTTTCATTTTCCCAGAGAGTAAAAAGGGACTGTTCGCATTCCGAATTGCCTGCCTTGCTGCGATTTTGTACGGAGCTGTTAACAGCTTTGATCTTGCATGGAATCTGGCTGACATATTTATGGGCTTTATGGCCATTGTTAACCTCATTGCAATTCTGATTTTGGGTAAATGGGCACTTCTTGCTCTTGACGATTATTCGAAGCAGAGGAACAGAGGACTCGATCCCGTGTTCCTTGCCTCTTCTATTCCTGGACTTCCCGAAACAGATTGCTGGCATGAAGAGCATCTTAAAGACTTTGGCTCTGGCCCGATGAAAGAATATTTGGAAGAGTCGGTAGATATGGATTTCGCAGGCCTAAAGTAGATTTCGTCCAGTGCAAAAAAAGGAGCCGTCTTCCGGCTCCTTTTTTATATAAGGCTTTGTATAAGCGAACAAATGTTTGTTTATCGTGATATTATGTCTAGTCGAAGAGCCAAGGTAGGGAGGCGCAATGACGGACGTTCATAAGCTTATCGATAGCATTTTGTCCGATCCTCGCCTTGCTAATAGCCGTGCTTTTTCAGGAAAGATGTACGAAGATGAGCCGATATTGCGCACTGGATCTCAGATGAAGAACTATCTTCCTCAGCGCTATCGCGACATGAAGGCGCTCGCGAGACCGGTTTACGATGGCTTTGATTACCGTAGGCCTTCCGAGACAGAGCTGTTTGTCTTGCAGGCTCGTTTTATGGAAAGCTGGGAGGACGATTTCCCTTTTAACGGTTCATTTGAGCGTTACTACCCAACTTATTCCATGATGAACGATTCTCAATTGCGAGGCTATTTTTCGTGGCGTACCCATGTTCGAGAAGGCCAGATAGAAAAGACTTCGCTTTCATTTGCGTTTGTGTATATATATGAACTCATAAACTGCGTAGGGGCTTCAACGCCCCAAGAATGTTTCGATCTTCTTTATGCTTTCTGGATAAAATATCGTGAACTTGATCCTGAGATCGATCGTTACGTTAAATCTTGGCTACGCGACTTTGTCATATATCATGATCTTTCTCCTGTTCTTATTGAAAGCATTGTGGATACTTCATTTGAGCTGGCTTTGATTGTTGCGCAACGCGCTGAAAGCGTTGCAGGAACCCCTGCTCAGAATCAATTGTCCGAGGAAGAGCTGTTTGACGCTCTGTGCCGTCTTTCTTCTTATCGCATCGACAAGTCGTGCTTTGCCCGGGATCACCATGAAGAGTTACTTCGAGTTGTATGTGATTGTTTTTTCGATCTGTGCCTTCATTGCGCTAAGCGCAGAAAAAAAGGCTTGGTGGATTCTTGGTTCGGGTCTCGCAGTGTTTCGTCGCATGTGATGTTCCCCGCAGCTGTATTTTATGAATCCGAAATGCACAGTGATTGCTTGTATCGGGTAAACGATGTCCATGCCTACTCATGCAGAAATGGGCGCTGGTCGGGATTACGTAATTACCGTACTGCCGACCGTAACTCAGAATTGGGGTCAATGCTTGCAACGATCGATCGCCTTATGCGATTGTCTATCGACTATGGCCATCCAATCAAGGAATACGAACTCCCAAAATATCTTTTGAAAATCGTCAATGCAAATATCTCGGCATGGCTTGCATCTCGTCATAAGGCAGAATCAAGATTGGTTTCGATCGATCGATCCCAACTTGCTGGTATTAGGAGCCGTTCTGCTGTTACGCGTGATCAGCTTCTCATTGAAGAAGAACGATTTGACAGCGATCGGTTAGATAAAGGCGAGCTGTTCTTGTCCAGACGAGAGGATCGTAGCTTAGGGCAAAGCGAGTCCGTGAAGGAAAACGATTTCGAAGACACCATCATCACGGAAGCCTTCAGCGCCGACGTCGTTCCGGTCATTCGCCAGAATTCTGCTTTGCGTGTGGTCGCCGACGAAACGGTATCTTCCTGCAACTTGCCGTATGGCCTTTCCTCTACTGAATTATCTTTTCTGCGCGTTTTGATCGATGCTGATAAGCGTGTTGAATGTCCCTCGCCTGTAGAGTCCGAGGATATTATTGTTGATTCTATCAACGAAAAGCTATTTGAATTGCTTGGTGATATTGCCATAGAGTACGCCGATAACGGTCCAGTGGTAATCGAGGATTATCGAGATGACTTGAAAGGGGCCTTAGGGCTATGAGCAAAGAAGTAAAAGTTCCGCGCCGCATTGCAGCTGTTATTCTCAATTCACTTAAAGGTGGTGTTGTTCCTCGAATCGGTCTGCCATATATTACCGTAGGCCGTGAGGTTGAAATTCAGGCTCTTCTTCATGATCTTGACCTGATTGCGGATGGTGGAGCTTCCTTTCGCTTTCTTGTTGGACGTTATGGTTCCGGAAAGAGCTTTCTAATTCAAACCATTAGAACTCATTCTATGGGTGAGAATTTTGTTGTTGCCGATGCCGATCTGTCGCCTGAGCGTCGTTTGCAGGGAGGCCAGGGTCAAGGTCTTTCTACATACCGCGAGCTTATTCGCAACCTTTCTACCAAAACACGTCCTGAAGGTGGAGCCCTGGCTTTAGTTCTCGATCGCTGGGTGATAAACATTCAACGTAAAGCCGCCGAAGAATGCGGCAGCTCTTCAGGAACGGTATATGATCAGGCGTTTCACGGCGTCTTAGAGGCTTTTTTGGAACCTCTTTGTGAATTGGTGCATGGGTACGATTTTTCTGCTGTGCTTAAAATATATGCATTTGCGTTCGCAGAAGAGGATATGGAGGCTAAGGCTTGCGTTGTGAAATGGCTCCGTGGTGAATATCGCACCAAAACGGAAGCGCGCAGAGAGCTTGGCGTTAATGCTTGTATTGCAGACGATTCATGGTACGACTATCTGAAGTTGTTGGCTGAGTTCTTGACAGGAGCAGGCTATAAGGGCTTGGTTGTAATGATTGATGAATTGGTAAACCTTTACAAAATACCCAATTCGGTTACTCGCCAAAACAATTATGAGAAGATCTTGACTATGTACAATGACACGCTGCAGGGTAAAGCGCATCATTTGGGCATTATTATGGGTGGTACCCCTCAGTCGATTGAGGATCGCAGAAGGGGGGTATACAGCTATGAGGCTCTTCGGAGTCGATTGACCCAAGGTCGTTTCGCCAGTGAGGGGCTTTCCGATATGCTTGCTCCTGTTATACGCCTGAATCCTCTAACCTATGAAGAGCTGTTGGTTTTGATAGAAAAGCTTGCCGACATACATGCAGGCTACTTTGAGTATCAGCGTTCATTGACGGAAGATGATCTTGTATCTTTCTTACAGATTGAATTTGGTCGTGTCGGCTCGGATTCCCATCTAACCCCGCGTGAGGTAATTCGCGATTTCATTGAACTGCTAGATATTGTGTATCAGAATCCTGACGCTTCAGTTTCATCGCTTTTGGGTTCAAGAGATTTTTCGTTTGCTAAACCAGCTTTGCAAGAACAGGAAGTAGCGCCCTTGTATGCGGAGTTCAAAATCTAGGGATGGAATACTGTGAGTGCTTTCGATAGATTTGCCCCTTTTATTCAGGACTATATTTATGCTCATGATTGGGAAAGCTTGCGTGGCATTCAGGTAGCTGCAGCCGATGCAGTGTTTAATACTGACTGCAATGTGCTGTTGACCGCTTCTACCGCTTCGGGTAAAACCGAGGCAGCCTTTTTTCCTATTCTTACAGAGTTTTATGAAAATCCCCCTTTGTCTATTGGCGCCTTGTATATCGCTCCTTTAAAAGCCTTAATCAATGATCAGTTTGCTCGTTTAAGCGAGCTTTGCGAGCAAACTGATATACCTGTATGGCGATGGCATGGTGATGTATCAGCCTCCCAAAAGGCCCGATTAGCAAAGCAGCCTTCAGGGGTTTTGCAGATCACGCCAGAATCCCTGGAGAGTTTGCTGATACATAAGCATGCTGCGATTGGGAAGATGTTTGCCGATCTTCGCTATATCGTGGTCGATGAAGTTCATTCTCTGTTACGCGGCGACAGGGGTGGGCAAACGCTATGCTTGATAGAGCGCCTCTCTCGTTTATCGGGCTCGAATCCAAGGCGAATTGGCCTTTCTGCCACCATTGGAGATCCGAATACTGTAGGCGCTTTGCTTTCTGCGGGAACTAACCGCACAACAATCATTCCCCGGTTTAACGAACCAAAACGTACTTGGCGAATTTCAATGGAGCATTTTTATACGACTGGTCCTCAGGCCCCCGAACGGGATTATGCGGTAGCAAATGCTGATGATGTGGAGTTGGTAGGGGTTGAAACTGTAGCGTCACGAGCATTGCCGACTGCCGGAAAAACGGGAGAAACATATTCTTCCGATGGGCAGGGTGGGCGAATTCTCCCCATAGATGGCTCAAAAAATCACGCGCTTGATGTCCCCTCTGACGTGGCCCCTCGTTTTGCCGATCCAGGGTACGGGTATCTTTTTGAACATTCGCGCGGTAAGAAATGTTTAATATTTGCAAATAGCCGTGAAGAAGCTGAGGGAATTACTACTTCGTTACGCTCCTATTGCGAGCTCAGGCACGAGCCCGACAGGTTTCTTATTCATCATGGCAATTTGTCTTCGACGTATCGTGAAACAGCAGAAGAGCTTATGAAGGACGATTCCTTTGACTTAACTACCGTTACAACCGCGACCTTGGAGCTTGGCATCGATATCGGGAAGCTTGAACGTGCATTTCAGGTTGATGCTCCTTTTACGGTTTCTTCGTTTTTGCAACGCATGGGTCGTACCGGTAGGCGCGATCTTCCTCCCGAAATGTGGTTTGTTATGCGTGAGGAAGAGCCCGAGCCTCGTAGCCTTATGCCTGACACTATTCCTTGGAAATTGTTGCAGGGCATTGCTTTGGTGCAAGTATATACCGAAGAAAAGTGGGTAGAGCCTCCTCGGTTAGACCGACTGCCCTATAGTTTGCTGTACCATCAGACTATGTCTACGCTGGCAAGCTGCGGTGAGCTTTCTCCAGCTCAGCTTGCTGAATGCGTATTGTCGTTGGCATATTTTCATCGAATAAGCCTTGATGACTATCGTGTCCTGCTACGACATCTTTTAGGCACCGACCAAATACAGGCAACAGAAGCTGGCGGGCTTATCGTTGGTTTGGCTGGTGAACGCATAACAAATTCATTCAAGTTCTATGCCGTTTTCCAAGACGATGAAGAGTTTTCCGTGCGTTGCGAATCGCAGGAATTGGGCACGGTTGTATTGCCACCACCGCCCGGCGAACGCTTGGCCATCGCTGGCCATGTCTGGCTGGTTGAAGAGATTGATCGAAAACGTCATTTGGTTTATGTGAGCAAAGTGAAAGGCAAAGTGCCTGCTTATTTTGGCGAATGTGCAGGCGACATCAATACCAAGATACTGGAACGTATACGACTGGCTCTATGCGAATCTCATTACTATCCTTATCTGATGACTAATGCCAGAGCACGCCTTTCTCTTGCTCGTAGGGTCGCTAAAAATGCTGGGATTGTCGAAAAGCCACTTATTAATTTAGGTGGTGATACCTGGGCGTTGTTTCCATGGTTGGGAAGCTATGCTTTTATGGCATTGGAACGTTTTTTGAAACTTCGATGTGGCGAATCATTGGGTTTGCGCTCAATGAAATCTTGCAAACCTTATTATCTTCAGTTTCGTATGGATGCCGAAGAAAAGCAGTTTTATGAGGTGCTGGCCCGCGAAGCGCAAATTCCTATTGCTCCAATGGAGCTCTTGTATCAAGGGGAAGTGCCTTATTTCGAAAAGTATGATCTTCTTTTGCCGAAAGAGCTCATTCGAAAAGGCTTTGCGTGTGGGGTGCTTGATGTTGAGGGAATGCTTTTGAGGGTGCGACAGTGGTGCGGCCTTTCTTCCGTTTCTCATCAAGGCATTGTAAGGTCGGAATAGTCGTTATCATGGTTTTGAGATAACCATTTTAGGAGGGCCGCTCGGTGGATAAGGTTACCAACTATTTCAAAAGCTGGAATTATAAGAAGCACGCAAAGCTATGCTGTACCGTTTATTTGACGTTGTTCGCTATCGATATGACGTTGGGTTACGTCGTTGCGAAGAAAGTTTTGCCCAAATAAGCCCCCATTCTTGCAGTCACTTTGTATAACTGGGTTGTTAGAAAGGTCTGATGTCATGATACGACCCATAATGACAAACGAGTTTTTTCTTTCCCAATCTTCCGATCTCGCTTCGATCGCAGATGACGCTGTTTGTGACGACTTGCTTGATACGCTTGAGTTCCATAGGGATCGATGTGTGGGCTTGGCTGCGAATATGATAGGCGTTCGTAAACGCATCATAGTGTTTGATGATTCGGGCAAGCATCGTGTGATGCTGAATCCTGTAATAGTTGAAAGTGAAGGTGAATACGAAGCCGAAGAAGGCTGTTTATCCCTTGAAGGTGCAAGAAAAGCTCTTCGTTATCAACGTATAACTGTTAAGTTTCGCGATAGAGATTTTGTTGAGCATAAGGAGCGTTTTGCTGGATTTACCGCTCAGATTATTCAACATGAGATTGATCATTGCGAGGGAATTTTGATCTAGCGGTATAGCATGAGCTTCTTTTGATTTGCTGATTCGACATACTCTGCCATTAGGTGTAAACACTCGGATTATTTTTCGATGTGATTTCTCGACTAAACCAGATTCAACTTAAAGGCCCCTCCATTTCCTTTGCATAAGAATGGAGGGGCCTTCGTTTCTTAAAGGGTATTGACGTTATTGAAGCTTGCTTTTACAGATGGACTTGAATGAGCTTGGGGCGGAAACCGTTGTCTTCAAGTGCCTTGACAATTCGCTGCTTGTGTTCACTACCAAATGCTTCGATAGTCACACGTAGCTCTACGGCAGCGTTGCGGTTTGCGGTAACAAACTGGTTATGATCGAGGCGTACAACATTACCGTTGCAGTCGGCTATGGTTTGCGCAACACGCACCAATTCGCCGGGGCGGTCGGGGAGCAGCACGGAAACAGTGAAGATGCGGTCGCGCTGAATCAGGCCATGCTGTACCACGGAAGCCATAGTGATTACGTCCATGTTGCCACCAGAAAGAATGGAAACAACTTTTTGACCCTCGAAATCAAGATGTTTTAATGCAGCAACAGTCAGCAAGCCGGAGTTTTCGACAATCATTTTATGGTTTTCTACCATGTCAAGGAACGCAACGATAAGTTCGTCATCTTTGATGGTGATGATTTCATCGAGGTTTTCCTGTATGTAGGGGAAGATTTGGTCACCCGGTTCCTGCACAGCAGTACCGTCAGCGATAGTGCTAACGCGGGGGAGTTTTACCACATGACCCGCTTCAAGTGAAGCTTTCATGCAAGCTGCCCCTTCGGGCTCAACGCCGATAACTTTGATTCGTGGATTGAGCATTTTCGCCAAAGTGGAGACGCCCGTTGCGAGTCCGCCGCCTCCGATTGGCACCAGGATAGCGTCTACAAGAGGAAGCTCCTGTACGATTTCCATGGTGATTGAGCCTTGGCCTGCTGCCACAATGGGGTCATTGAAGGGGTGGATGAACGTTAACCCTCGTTCTTCGGCAACTTCCATGGCATGAGCATACGATTCATCGTACACATCGCCTGCAAGAATAACCTCAGCACCCAGTTCCTTTGTGCGCTCGACTTTGATGAGGGGCGTTGTGGTGGGCATTACGATAGTTGCTTTAACTCCGTATTTGCTGGCGGCATAGGCGACGCCTTGTGCATGGTTTCCCGCCGAAGCAGTGATTAAACCTCGCTGACGCTCATCATCGGTGAGTGTGCTGATTTTGTAATAAGCTCCACGTACCTTGTAAGCGCCCGTACGCTGCATGTTTTCAGGCTTGAGGTAAACTTCGTTGCCGGTTTCCTTGCTGAAGTTAGGGCTATAAATCAGCTTTGTTTCTTGGGTGACTTCCTTAACCTTTTTGGCAGCTTCTTCAAATGTGCTTAGCGTCAGCATGGGCGTCCTTTGATCTTTACGGTTTTGCGGCATCAATAAGAGCCTTTCAATAGGCAAAAGGTTACTATGAATAACGTACCTGTTGCATGACGTATATTATGCGCCACCTTTTCCTAGGAGGAAACTATGCATTCTATTAGCACCGAAAAAGCACCTGCAGCTATTGGCCCCTATTCCCAGGGCGTTGTGGTAAACGGCTTGCTGTTTGCCTCTGGCCAGATTGCTCTGAGCCCCGAAACGGGCGAATTGGTGGGTTCTACCATCGAAGAGCAGGCTGAACAGGTCATGAAGAACGTTGGTGCATTGCTTACTGCTGCTGGTACCGATTTCGACCATGTGGTGAAGACCACCTGCTTCCTTGAGGACATCGCTGATTTCGCTAAGTTTAATGCGGTATATGCAAAATCGTTTGGCGAAAAGCTTCCCGCTCGTTCCGCAGTCGGTATCGACAAACTTCCTAAGGGTGCTTTGATCGAAGTCGAGGTTATCGCTTCCGTAGAAGACTAATTCGGGTCGTCCGCGCTCTTGGGGTTGTCCGGGTGTTCGCTCAAGGCGCCTGCTACCCTGCCTAAATAAAGGCTTGCATTAAGCAGGCTTTTATTTTCATGCGGTCGCTGCTTCATGTTTCTGATTAAGATTTTTTCGCAAAATCGTTTCAGGAATTGTTTTCGGAGTGTCATTCGCAAACATCTAGGTAACCCCAGGAACGCTACTAGTTTGATTTAATTTTCTGGCTTTTAAGCTGGGCGTAGGTTGGGGTATGGCTTTGTTTGTTTCTGTAGGAGGAACTTTGTCCCGCGAAACTGGAAAACTCATTATCATCCCTACGCCGTTGGGCAATCTGGGGGATGTTACTACGCGTACGCTTCAGGCGTTTGAGGCTTGCGACATGATGTGCTGTGAAGATACGCGTGTTACGGGCAAACTGCTAGCTGCACTTGGTATCGAGAAGCGCTTAGAGCGTTTGGACGAAGCTACGGTTTCCAGGCGTGCTGGCGAGATTGTTCGTAGGGTTCTTAATGGGGAAGTGATTGGCTTCGCCTCAGATGCGGGTATGCCGGGGGTTTCGGACCCTGGACAGCGCTTGATTGACGAAGCGCGTAATCAGGGCGCTGCGGTAGAGGTGCTACCAGGCGGTACGGCGGTTGCTACTGCCTATGTGGCTAGCGGCTTTCCGACGCAGACGTTTTATTTCGGGGCATTTTTTCCGCGGAAAGACGGAGAGCGGAAGCGTGTGCTTGAAGGCTTGAAGCAACTCGACGCTGCCTTGATATTCTACGAAAGCCCCCAGCGTATTGTTTCAGCGCTGGGTAGTATTGCTGAAGCTTTTCCGTTGCGTAGGGTTGCAGTATGTCGCGAGCTCACTAAAGTGCACGAAGAGGTCTATCGCGATTTTGCTCCTGCTGTACGCGATGAATTTGCTCTACGTACCGAAACAGGATCCATCAAAGGTGAAATCGTTATCGTGATCGATGCGCCTACCGATGAAGAGTGTAACGCTGCTCATGATGAGCAAGCTAACGGTGCCGCCGTTCGCGCTCGAGAACTCATCGCCGAAGGCGCTCTTTCGAAGAAAGATATCGTGAAAACCTTGCGAGCCGAATTCGGTATCAGCCGCAATGAAGCCTATGAGCTGGTGATTGGGTAGTTCTCTGGCTTTTGTTTGGCTATGTTCGGTTATAATTTGGTTCATCAAGAACGTGTAGTCGTTCATGCATAGGCTAAACCCTCTCTATTTTTAGGGGGGGGTAGTTTGTTTCAGGGCTTTGGACTGAATCTTCGACCCCATAGTTTTCGATTGCGAAAGGAAAGGGGTCGCAATGAAATTCAAATGTTCCGTTATAGTTTTTTGCTTTATGTTCTCACTTGCTGCATTAACTGGATGCGCTAATAGTAATGAGAATAACGAATTAGGCAAAGCAGCCGCAACGGGAGCTGGGTCTATTGTTGAAAAAGCGAAAAGCGAGATTGATGGCATATTCCAGGTGTCTCTTGGTGAGACATTTACGTACCCTAATCGCTACCAGATCCATTTTGACTCATATGAATTCATGGACGAACTAAAAGTCGGCCATGAAACTTTTATGCAGAGAAAAGATGGGGTTTCATATTTCGTGGTTAAGGGTCGAATTAAAAACCTTGGGGCAGACGAAAGCATGGTTGGTTGGGGCTTTCCTCGTGGCATAGATACGAGCTTTGTCTTCAATGATCAATATAAAGTCGAGGGCGAGCCAACTGCCGTGTCAAACCTTGGCTTTGAGCCTAACATTAAACCTTTGGTTGATACTGGATTCTGGTCTGTTGCGGAAGTTTCATCGGACTTCAAAGAACAGTTTGAGAATTGCAAAATGACGCTGAACGTCAATCGCGAACAAGAGTATAAAGATGGCTCGCTCCAATGGACGGGAGACGAGGAAGTAGTTTCGTCTTATGTCCTCTCAATTTAAAGCTACCTATTGCGTCTAAGTGCATATTGAAGGCACAACAGGTATCATCTCTCATCTATTGATTTGTGCTCTCCTTGTCTCTCCTCTTCGGATGGAGGACATTTAATGTGGAGGCTCAAGCTTTTCTTGCATTGCGTTGCTCTATTTAAAACAGGGGTGCGGCCATTTATGGCGACCGCACCCCTTTTCATTTGATGATTTTACGATGTCCTAGTATTTATAGAATCCCTCACCGGCGTTGATGCCTGTTTTCCCCGCATCAATGTATTCCTTTAGCAAGGCAGCAATCTTGCCAGGAACAGTTTCGGGGTCTTTTGCTTCGGGATTCATGATTACGATGTTGTAAGCCGTGGTGAGTCCAACAATGTCTAGGATGCGGAAAGGACCAAGCGGAGCACCGGTGCCAAGCTGCCACGTTTTGTCAATGGTTTCCGGGTCAGCTACTCCCGTTGCGAGTAGGGCTTGCGCCGAATTTAGGAATGGGACTAGAAGGCTGTTCAGAATGTACCCAGGCTGCTCCTTCTTCAGTTGAAGGGGGATCATGCCGAGGGCTTCAGCGAACTCAACCACTTCCTTGTATGCCTCAGGGCTGGTTCCTGCGTGTCCCATTACTTCGGCAGTGTTGTTTCGCCAGATTTCGTTAGCAAAGTGAAGCGCTAGGTACTTTTCAGGGCGTCCAGTGCTCTCAGCGAAAGCACTGGGAAGCATGGTAGAGGAATTGGTTACAATAATTGCCGATTCGGGAAGATATTTAGCCATGGTCTGGTAAAACTCGACTTTTTCGGCTGGGTTTTCCGCAATGGCTTCAATAACCAAATCGGCATCTTTGGCTGCTTCTTTGTGACTCAAGGTAAATTCAATTCGATCCATAGCGTGCGCTGCTTTTTCGATGAGCTCATCGATTTGGGCTTTCGTAAGCTTGGGATTGTCGGCAAGACCGCGGCAATACGCTTGAGGTTTTGTTTTCATAGCCTGAAGTGTTTCGAGATATATTTTTTCTACGCGTTCAAACTTTGGTTTTGCTCGGCCGATGGAGGATTCCATGCGAAGCCAAACCTTTACATTGAACCCTTTGTAGGCTGCCTGGAAAGCAATCTGGCTTCCCAATACGCCGCCGCCTGCAACTACCACGTTTTTGATATTCATTGGTAAACCTTTCGTTGGGCTTGAAAGCGTTGTTTACTCCGCGGAGAGAAAACGAATTCGAATGCGTCAAGTATGTTCGCGGTGCGTTTCAATTGTGGTTTGCATTTCCGAACGGTATGAATTTGGCTGGCGAACGTACCTAGCAATTTTGACTTCATGCGAATTCTTCTTCATATTAGATGCGTTTGTTGCGTTTTAAAAAACGAGAGGTAACGTTGATTCGTGCTTGATATCTTGACCATTGCATAGATTATGTGACGTGATGTTGCTAAAGAATGATGCTTGATATTGTTTTTAGTGGTATTGCTTTGCTTCGAAAGGCTGATGGTTGATGTCTGCGCTTCATAATAAATATCGACTTCTTCAAGATCTGCTACGTTCATATGGCAATGTTGCTATAGCTTATTCTGGCGGAGTTGATTCCAGTCTGCTGAGCTATGTTGCTCATGAAGCATTGGGGGATAATGCGGTTTCCCTTACCGCCGATGCACCGGTAGTGCCGCGCAGCGAATTCGCCGATTCGCAGGCTTTTTGTAAGCGTTACGGCATTCGCCAGGTGATATGTCACTCTAATCCCATCATGATGGAAGAGGTGCGTTTCAATGCGCCGAACCGTTGCTATGCATGCAAGAAAGTGCTGTTCAGCAGTTTGTTCGAGGAAGCCGCAAAACTGGGCGTTGAAACCATTGCTGATGGTTCTAACCTTGATGATCTGGGCGACTACCGCCCTGGTTTGAAAGCGCTGGAGGAACTGCAGGTGAAAAGCCCCCTGCGCGAAGCGGGCTTCACTAAGGCCGATATCCGTGCGCTTTCCCGTGAATTGGGCTTACCCACGTGGAGCAAGCAGTCGAACGCGTGCTTGGCAACACGCTTCCCGTACGGGACCGAAATCACAGCCGAAAAGCTTTCTTTAGTAGACAAAGCGGAGAGTGCTCTTTCGGGCATGGGTTTCACCCAGCTTCGCGTTCGAGTGCACAATGATATTGCGCGCATCGAAGTGCCGGCCGAACAAATAGAAACGCTGTTGCGCGATGAAAACCGCACATCTATTGTTGATGCTTTAAAGGAACTGGGCTTTGCTTATGTTACGCTCGATTTGGCTGGTTACAGAACCGGCAGCATGGACGAAAAACTAGGCACGGTGCCTTTCAACGCATAGGACGGAATTCTAGGTGAGCAACGAGCAGGAACGCGTTATCTGCGCTATGAGCGGCGGGGTTGATAGCTCTGTCGCCGCAAAGCTTTTGGTGGATGCAGGCTACGACGTCGTGGGCGTAACCATGAAGTTGTTTGATAGCGACGGCGTTATCCTGGAAGAGGGAAGCCGCACCTGCTGTTCTTTGGAGGATGTGGAAGATGCCCGTGCGGTGGCTTTTGGCTTGGGCATTCCCTACCAGGTGTTCAACTATACCGACACGTTTGGTACGTGTGTGATTGATAGATTTTGCCAGGCGTACTTGGAGGGGCACACGCCCAACCCCTGCATCGATTGCAATCGCTTCTTGAAGTTCGGTGCCCTGCAGCGACGCAGGCGTGAGCTTGGCTTTGATTATGTTGCAACGGGCCATTATGCTCGTCGCGCTTACGACGAGGAAACGGGGCGCTACCTGCTGCTTCGCGGACGCGACCCGAAGAAAGATCAGTCGTACGTTCTGTGCCACCTTACACAGGAGCATTTGAAACACATGCTGTTTCCTGTAGGTGAGCTTGAAAAACCGCAGGTACGTGCGGTGGCGCATGAAGCAGGTTTAGGCAATGCTGATAAGCTGGAAAGCCAGGATATCTGCTTCGTGCCTGATGGCGACTATGCCACGTTTATCGAGGAGCACACGGGCGCAACGTTTGTACCTGGTCCTATCGTGGATGAAGCAGGTACCGTATTGGGCAAGCATAATGGTCTAGTCCATTACACCATTGGGCAACGCAAGGGTTTGGGCGTTGCCGCGGGCCATCCGTTGTTCGTTCTGAAGAAGGACGCGAAAACCAACACGCTGGTTGTGGGGCCCGCCACTTCCGCAGGCGTGCACGAGGTCGTTGCCAACGATGTGAATCTTATCTCGGTAGCGGAAATTGCCGAGCCTCTTACTGTTGAGGCTAAGGTGAACTACCGTGCAACACCGCGTAAGGCGGTTGTGCGTATGAAGGGCGAAAAGCTTATCGTCACCTTCGAAGAACCGGTTCGTGCGGTTGCACCAGGGCAAGCCATGGTTTTGTACCAGGGCGATGTGGTTGTGGGTGGCGGCACCATTGAATCGACGCGATAGAGTGCCTATGCGTAACGCCAATCTTATCTACTTGGACAACGCGGCAACTACGCGGATGCACCCTTCTGTGTTCCACGCCATGGAGCCGTACCTGCTAGGCAACTACTTCAACCCCTCTTCTCTCTACGGCCCAGCTCAGCAGGAAAAGATGCATCTTGAGAAGGTGCGCACGTATCTTGCTGGCACTATTAATGCGCGTCCTTCGGAGATTCGCTTTACCTCTGGTGGGAGCGAAGCCGATAATGCTGCGCTCAAGGGTATTGCGCTCGCAAATCAGGAAAAAGGTAAACACCTCATCGTTTCCGCGGTTGAGCACCATGCGGTTCTTGAATCGGTGCATTGGCTAGAGCGTAGAGGCTTTGAAGTGACTTACCTTCCGGTAAATGCCGAAGGCGCGGTGTCCCCTGAAAGTCTTGCATTAGCGCTTCGACCTGACACTGTTTTGGTTTCCGTTATGACCGCCAATAACGAAGTGGGAACCGTCCAACCCATCAAAGAGCTTACGGCGCTAGCCCACGAGCATAATGTGCCTTTCCATACTGATGCGGTTCAAGCGTATGCCCATATTCCTTTAAACGTTAAAAATCTGGGTGTTGATGCTCTTTCTGTATCGGCACACAAGTTCCACGGGCCTAAAGGCGTGGGCTTCCTGTATTGCAAGCGCGGGCTGAAAACCGAGCCGCTTATCAGCGGTGGAGCGCAGGAACGAGGCTATCGTGCGGGCACGGAAAACCTGGCAGGCATCATCGGTATGACGGCTGCAGCTCAATTGGCGTTTGGTGCAAAAGGGCTTGAACCAACGGAGGCGGAATCACTTTTCGCAATGGAAGCCGCGTCAGCCCACGTGCGCACCTTGCGCAACAAAATGCAACAGTTTATCTGCGCTAATATCCCAAATGTGCAGGTTAATAGCTGCAGAAATCGTTGCCTGCCCGGCATCTTGAGCGTTTCCTTCAAGGGAGTTTCCGGCGAAGCACTACTCGCGCTTCTCGATCAACAGGGGGTGTGCGCTTCGGCGGGCTCCGCATGTGCATCAGGCTCACTTGAGCCAAGCCACGTACTTACCGCAATGGGCGTTCAGCCTGAATGGCTTCGTGGTACGGTGCGTTTCTCCTTTTCGGCTCTAACCACCGAGGCTGAAGTTGAAAAAGCATGCGAGATCCTCCGCGAAGCGGTACAGCACCTCCGTGCTGTCAGCGCATAATAGGTGGTTTGCATCAACGAGCGATGTTGGGAACTATGGAACAAACAAATAAGCAGGGCTTAAGCCGTGAACAAATAGAAGAGGCGCGGAACAATAGAATTTCCCTTCAGGGGGCTTGTCGAACGATGCCAAGCGACAACGTGCGGCTTCGCATACACGTCCTTGCCAGCGGCAGTAAGGGAAACGCCTCCCTTGTCGAGAACACCGCAACCGGGGAAGGCATATTGATCGACTGCGGTATCTGCAAGCGCGATGTGCTTTCACGATCGGCTGAAGCAGGTTTCGATCTGGGCAAGCTCAAGGCGGTTCTTGTCACGCATGAGCATTCCGACCACACGAAGGGCCTTAAGGTTCTTTACCGCGAGTTGGCAAAACGGGGTTTGGAGGTTCCTTTATTTGTAAATCAGGCTACGTATGCAAACAGCAAGCCTATCCAAGAGGCAGCTCAGTTCACTGAAGTTGTTGGCTTAGATGCTGAAAGCCAGCTTTCCTTGGCTGGCTTTCAAGTGTTCGCTTTCAGGACATCGCATGATGCCGCGTGTTCTTTTGGGTTTCGCCTCTGGGCAGAAAACGATGTACTTGGCTTCATGACCGATACCGGTGTAGTTACCGGAGCGGCGCATGAGGCTTTGCAGGGCTGTCGTATTCTGGCCCTCGAGGCTAACCATGATCCTGCAATGCTCAAAAACGGTCCTTATCCACGCGCCTTACAGGAACGTGTTTCCTCTGAGCACGGTCATCTGAGCAACGGGCAGGCTTCTGAAGAGCTAAAAAGCCTTCTGCATCCCGGTTTAGAAGAGGTGATTGCGATGCATATCTCAGAGAACAACAACACCTACCGTATGCCTGTGGAATGCCTTCGTGGGGTGGTGCTGCGGGAAAGCCATCCTGCTACAGTGGTATGCGCATATCAGCAACGATTGGTCTCGCGTTAAAGGCGCATCGATTCCGCTATTGCTCCACGGCGTGGTTGTTCGGGTTAGTGATGAGCCAAGTCGGCAAGGGTTACGCCATCGACGTAATCTTCGATAACCTTATCGAGGCCTGCCCAGAAGCGTACTGCATTGCATTCGAATCCGCGTTCGCATCCAGTTTCTAAAGCGCTGCATGCAACGGGGATCGTGGTGCCTTCCACAGCACGTAGCACATCACCGGCTTTAATTTCGCTTGTGGGTTTCGCAAGGCAGTAGCCACCGTTTTTGCCTCGCATTCCCTTGATAAGTCCAGCTTGTGTGAGCGGACGCACCAATTGTTCAAGATATTTAAGGGAAATGCCTTCAAATTCCGCGATTTCACGGAGGGAAACCTTCTCTTCGGGTCCGCGAAGGGCAAGATCGATCATGAAGCGCATTGCATAACGGCCTTTAGTGGAAATCAGCATGCGAGTCCTTTCCTGAGCTGACGATGTACCGTCAATCGATAATTCCTTTGCGTTTATTGCAAATGGGCTGCAACGCCTTGACATTACCCCCGAAGCGATTATTTTAATCCTAGCAAACTAGTATGATTAACGAAAGGCAAACATGATGACTGACGCGAATTCACTTCTTGCTGTTCAGGGGATCACGGTCTCGGTTGACGAAAAGCCAATTCTTCGTGGCATCGATCTTACTGTTGGGGCAGGAGAGACCCATGTGGTAATGGGTCCGAATGGCGCTGGTAAATCGACCCTCGGTCGTGTTGTCATGGGAGACCCCGAATATACTGTTGATTCTGGTTCCATCATCTTTGATGGGCAGGACATCACCGAGCTTTCGCCCGATAAACGTTCTCGCGCCGGTTTGTTTTTGAGTTTTCAGGCTCCAACTGAAATTCCAGGCGTACCAGTGTCTAGCTTCTTACGCGCTATGGTGGCAGACCGCGAAGGTTTCGACATGAAAGGCAAGCAGTTCCGTAAGCATGTTCGTGCTTTGGCTAAGGAGCTGAGTTTCGACAATTCATATCTTGACCGCGAGTTAGGCGTAGGCTTTTCGGGCGGCGAAAAGAAAAAACTCGAAATGCTTCAACTGCTTCTTCTTGAGCCCAAGTTGGCTATTCTCGATGAAACCGATTCCGGTCTTGATGTTGATGCCTTAGGCGTTGTTTCGCGCGGCATAGAAACGTACAAGAAGAACACCGGCGGTGCGCTTGTTGTCATTACGCACAATACTCGAATTCTTGAACATTTAACTGTCGATCGGGTTCATGTTGTCGTCAATGGCAAGGTGGTAGCGGAAGGCGATGCTTCTCTTATCGACCAGATCAACGAACAGGGCTTCGAACGTTTTGAGTCCGAAGCGACCGCTGAATAGGAGGCATCTGTGGCAAAGAAGCGTTCTGAAATAGCGGATGTTGATAGGAGCCTGTACGATTTTCGTTTCAGTGATGCTGACGCGGAAAAACTCGCTGCGGGTCTTACTCCTGATATTGTTCGTGAGATATCTGCAAAAAAAGACGAACCTGATTGGATGCTCGACTTCCGTCTAAAGTCCCTCGAAACCTACCATCGCATGAGCAAGCCTAATTGGGGCCCTGCTATCGATGGTTTGGACATGGACAATATTGTTACGTATGTCAAACCGGCAACCGATCAAAAAAGCGATTGGGATAGCCTCCCGGACGATGTGAAGAGTACTTTTGATCGTTTAGGCATCCCAGAGGCGGAGCGTTCGTACTTAGCGGGCGTTGGTGCCCAATACGATTCCGAGTTGGTGTACCACAACATGCAGGACACCGCTGCCAAAATGGGTATTGTGTATTCGGGGATCGAAGAGGCTCTTAAAGAGCCAAAATGGGAAGCGCTTATTCATGAGAAGTTCATGACGCTTATCCCTCCAACCGATCATAAATTCGCCGCTTTGCATGGCGCTGTGTGGTCGGGTGGCAGTTTTGTATATGTACCCAAGGGAACAAAACTTGATTTTCCGCTGCAGAGCTATTTTCGTCTGAATGCCAAGGGTGCGGGCCAGTTTGAGCACACTCTTATCATTGTTGAAGACGATGCCGATCTGCACTTTATCGAAGGATGCAGTGCACCCAAATACAACGTTGCCAACCTCCACGCTGGCGCCGTAGAGCTTTTTGTGGGTAAGCGCGCGAAATTGCGTTATTCGACTATCGAAAACTGGTCGAAAAACATGTACAACCTGAACACTAAGCGCGCAATCGTCGACGAGGGCGGTGCCATTGAATGGGTCAGTGGTTCCTTCGGAAGCCACGTCGGCTACCTCTACCCAATGTCTATTCTTTCTGGCAAGAAAAGCTCCTGCACGTTTACCGGTATTACATTTGCAGGCGCAGGACAGAATCTCGACACTGGCTGCAAGGTTGTCCTCAACGCACCTGATACATCTGCTGCCATTGAAACGAAATCTATTTCTAAGGGTGGTGGTATTTCCACATTCCGCAGTTCCGTTGTTGCCACGAAAAAAGCTGAGGGCTCTGCGGCGAGTGTTTCTTGTCAATCACTTATGCTGGACGACATGAGTCGCTCTGACACCATCCCCACCATGGATATTCGTTGTAAAAATGTAGACATCGGGCATGAAGCCACCATCGGTCGAATCGGTGATGACAAGGTGTTTTATTTGATGAGCCGTGGCATCTCCGAAGAAGAGGCGCGTGGCATGATCGTTAATGGTTTTGCGGATCCTGTTTCAAAGGAATTGCCGCTTGAATACGCAGTTGAGATGAATAATCTCATCAAGCTCGAAATGGAAGGGGCGATTGGTTAATGGACGCTTCTAACATTGAATCTTTCAATGCTGCTGCAATGGAGGCGGTTAACGCAATGCCTGCTCCGACGTGGCATCGCCTGCGCGTGAACAACGAAAAAATCGCTTTGCCGAGTGGTCTTGAGCCAAGCTCTGATATTGAATTATCAATCGACAACATCGAGCTTGGCGAATCAGGTGCTTTTGATTCTGCGCTATTCACCTTCCAGCAGAAGCTTGATGCGCGAAATGAAGGCACGGTCGATACCCGCGCTGTAGTTGTTGCTGCTGCTGGTAATGAGAACCCGGAGAATTTGGACATTCCCGCTCTTTCCTCATATCAGCGTAAAGCCGTTCTTGAAGAAATCGAAAATAGTGTTTCCAAAGCGTTCGAAACAGGTATGGGAACCGAAGCATTCGCCTATCTTGAATCCGTTTCTGATGGTCACTTGGTTCTTGTTGCGCCTGAAAAGGCTGTAGGCAGTGCTACGGTTCGCATCTCTGCTAAAGACGGGATGGCCAATGCGGCATGTGTTGATGTTGTTGCTGCTCCTCATTCCAATGTCTCGCTCACGATCTCTTTCGAGGGTTCTTCGAGAGGGTCCGGTTTCGCGGGATGCGGTCTGCGCGTTTTTGCTGGCGTCGGCGCAGAAGTCGAAGTTAGCTCTATTCAAGCACTTGACGGGTGCTGGACTGTTTTCGATGACTCGGGTTATGTGCTCGATGACGATGCGCATGTAGCAGTCACGCATCGCGTTCTTGGTGCCGATTCTGCATCGACCGGTCTTTCCGCAGACTTGCGCGGCAATCAGTCTCGCATTGATGTGCTAACGCGTTACCTCGGAGCTGAGAAGCAAAAGAGGGATTTCAATTATTCAATCAAACAACGTGGCTGCTTAACGGAAAGCAATCTTGATGCCAATGGCGTTCTGGCAGGTGAATCGAAAAAAACCTTACGCGGTACCATCGATTTTGTTCATGGCTGTAAAGGCTCTACGGGCAACGAGCGAGAAACGGTTCTTCTTGCCGATAAGAATGTCGTAAATAAAACAGTCCCGGTAATTTTATGCGATGAAGATGATGTTATGGGCAATCATGGGGCCACTATAGGCCATGTGCGTCCCGAACAGCACTTCTACCTTTCATGCCGCGGCTTGTCCGACAAAGCCATCGAATCTCTGTTTGCTGTTGCAGCTCTCGAAGAAGCGCATATGGCATTTAAAGATGACCGCATCAAGCATGGAATTGCACAGCTTGCTTTGGCGAAGGGTATCGACGCGAACGACTTTGATGATGCGGAAGGGGAGTGTTGCTAGTGACTCCCGATCAGATTAATGAAATTAGGACGAATCCTTACAAGGAGGATTTTCCTTTGTTGTCGAGAAACACCGATTTGGCATTTCTTGATAGCGCGGCAACCGCACAGCGTCCCAACTGCGTACTCGAGGCGCAACGTTCGTTCTACGAAACTATGAATGCTAATGCGCTGCGTGGCTTGTATCGCTTGTCTGTCGAGGCAACTGAAGCAATCAATGAGGCGCGGTCTACTGTTGCGTCGTTTATTGGAGCGACCCAACCGCAAGATGTTGTGTTCTGCCGCAATACCAGTGAAGCTCTGAACATTGTTGCAAAATCCTTTGGCCCCTCTGTTCTTGAGCCGGGCGATGAAGTATGCATTACTATCATGGAGCATCATTCAAACCTTATACCCTGGCAACAGGTATGTCGCGCCACCGGTGCTACTTTGGTGTATCTTCGTCCTGATGATCAGGGTATTATCACGCCGCAGGAAATGGACAGGAAAATTAATGAACGCACCAAGATCGTTTCTGCGACTCATGTTTCCAATGTGTTAGGCATAGAGAACCCTGTTGCTGAGCTAGGTAAACGAGTTCATGCAGTCGGTGGATACCTTGTTGTTGATGGCGCGCAGAGCGTGCCGCATATCCCAGTCGATATAAGGCAAATCGATTGTGATTTCTTCGCATTTTCAGGCCACAAAGTATTTGGCCCTTTTGGCATCGGTGTTTTGTGGGGAAGGCACGAATTGCTCGACAGCATGCCGCCTTTCCTTACTGGCGGCGAAATGATTGATAGCGTTTCGGAGACCGATGCGGTCTGGGCACCCGTTCCTGAAAAATTCGAAGCAGGAACCCAAGACGCGGCAGGTATTTACGCTACTGCTAAGGCTCTTGGCTATGTTAATGCTCTCGGTATGCGAACGCTTCAGGAGCGCGAGATGCTTCTCATGGAGTATCTAATGGATCGAATGAGGGAACTTCCCTTTATCGAGATTATCGGCCACAAAGATGCATCGAAGCATCATGGCGCGTTGAGCTTTAATGTGAAAGGCATTCATCCCCACGATGTTTCCAGCATTCTTGACGGCTGTAATGTTGCGATTCGTGCCGGACATCATTGCGCTCAGCCACTGCTTACATGGCTTGGCGTAGAATCGTGTTGCCGTGCTTCGATTGCTTTTTATAACGATACGAACGATATTGATGCATTAATTTCTGGTCTCAACACTGTTTGGAGCATATTCAATGGCTAATGCCCCTGTAGGAAACATTTATACAGCTGCGTTGATGCAGCACAATTCTCATCCTGACTATAAATATGAGATGGAGGGGTGTACCTGTTCGCACGAGGGCGTTAACCCCAGCTGTGGCGATGAGCTCACTTTGCAGCTTCGTATTGAAGACGGTGTTATCGAAGAGGCATCTTTTGTCGGGAGCGGTTGTGCAGTATCTCAGGCTTCTGCCGATATGATGGCCGATCTCATTACTGGTGAAACTGTAAAAGAGGCTAAACGCTTGGTTGGCTTGTTCCTCGGGATGATCAAGGGCGAAGCCCTTTCTGAGGAAGATAAGGAAGATCTGGATGAAGCCGCTGAGCTGGAATCGATCTCTCGTATGCCAGCTCGAGTAAAATGTGCCGAATTGGCATGGCGTACGCTTGAAAAGCTGCTTGCTGACAAATAAGGCGTTCCCGCTTACCGATCATAGTGTCAAGTAAGGCGAAGCATCGGCTTCGCCTTACTATTTCGTACTAAAGTAATTGTAACGCGACGTCATGTCGCTTTTATTTATTAGAACCCAGATAAGGGGGACTGCCCATGGAGATGATAGGATTTCTGATCCTGTTCCCGCTAATAATTGCGGGCTTGCTGGTGGTGATACGCAAGACGAAGCCACGCAACATAATCGTATGCGTCGGTTCCGCTGCTATTGCCATAGCATCTATTGCCTTGGTTGTAATGAATATTGGAACAACTGGTACATATTTTACTTTCCAGTCGGACATTGTTAATTATGCATGCCTTGGCATCAGTGTGCTTATCGGTATCGTCGTCATCTGCTTCGGCGTAAAGTACAAGAACATTCCCGCCCTTGTATTGGCCATTGTTCAGCTTGCTGGCTCACTGGTATATGAGTTCTATTTTGCGCATGATCTCATGTGTTACAAGGCTCTATACATTGACTCTCTGTCGTTAATTATGGCTTTGATCATTGGCATAATTGGCACGGGAATTTGCGTGTATTCCATCGGCTATATGCATGATTTCTATTTCGGCATCCATCACCCCGATACCGAACAGCCGGATCGTAGGCCTACCTTCTTTGCTTTGATGTTTGTGTTTCTTTCCGCAATGTACGGCATCATCTTCTTTAACAATTTGATTTGGCTGTTCACCGCCTGGGAAGTAACCACGCTTTGTTCCTTCTTGCTAATCGGATTTACCAAAACTGACGAGGCGATTGCCAATTCATTCCGTCAGATTATTATGAATCTTGTCGGTGGTATTGCTTTCTTGGGCGCGCTCTACTATCTGGCCATCAACTTCCAGTGCATCGATTTCACTGACTTCATTGTCTTCGGAACAGTTGCACCTGCCCTTGTTGTCTTGCCGCTTACTTGCTTTAGCTTGGCTGGTATCACGAAGGCTGCACAAATGCCCTTCCATACATGGCTGCTGGGAGCTATGGTTGCTCCTACGCCTACCTCGGCTTTGTTGCATTCGTCAACCATGGTTAAAGCTGGCGTTTTTATGCTCATTAAATGTGCGCCAATCTATGCAGTTTCTTTTGCCCCTTCTATTCTGGTCATCCTTGTTGGCGGTATCACCTTCTTGCTGTGTTCGTTTATGGCAATTTCGCAATCTAACGGTAAGCGCGTTTTGGCCTATTCGACCATTGCGAACCTTGGCTTGATTACCGCATGTGCTGGCGTTGGAACGGCGGAAGCTATTTGGGCAGCGATTTTCTTGGTTATTTTCCACGCTATTGCCAAGAGCCTCTTGTTCCTTTGCGTAGGCACGGCAGAGCATCATATTGGTTCACGTGACATCGAAGACATGGATCTGCTGTTCGAACGAATGCCTCGTCTTTCCCGCATGATGATTGTCGGCATCATGATTATGTTCTTAGCTCCCTTCGGCATGTTGGTTGCAAAATGGGCAACACTGGTAACGTTTGTTGATACTCGTCAATTTGCGCTTTTGCTGATGCTCGCATTCGGCTCTGCAGCTACGTTTATGTTTTGGGCAAAATGGATCGGCAAGCTTGCTGGAATAACCGGTACTTCTGACAGCATCGAACAAACGGTTCATTGGAGCGAATGGATTGCAACGATGACGTTCACCATTATGGCGCTTGCCGCCTGTGCAACGATTCCATTGATTTCCGATTATCTGGTGGAGCCCTACATTGGATCAGTGCTTGGCATTGCTATTCAGCCTGTTCTTGATGACGATCTTTACCTATCAGCAATTATTGTCATTGTGCTCGCGATTGTGCTTCTGGGTGGTTTGCGCAAATTCCGCAAGAATATACGTAAACAGGATGTATATCTCTCGGGCGTTTCCGTTGATAACGGGCAGAGGGTATTTATTAATTCCCTTTCTCAGCCGATGGAAGCAACTGCTCGAAATTGGTATCTTGAGCCGATTTTCGGTGAGGAAAAGATCAGACCAATCGGAACCATTGCTTGCTATCTACTTCTAATTGCAGCATTTGGTTGGGCAGCGTATTCTTCGCTGGTTGTAACGGGAATCTTGTAAAGAGAAGGGAAATTTGAATGGATACTATTATTACCATCCTTACAACCCTTCTTGCTTCCGTGGCATTTGCCATCGTGGCATCCGTGCTGGGTTGTTTGCTTGCAGGCCTTGACCGAAAAATTACCGCTCGTATGCAAGGAAGGGTAGGACCCCCGATCCTGCAGCCTTACTACGACGTACGAAAACTGTTCATGAAGGAGAACGCCGGCGTTAACTCCGCAATCGGCACTTACGTCTTCTGGGCTTTGATTTTCACCTTTGTCGCAGGTGGCATTTTCTTTAGTGGCGGAAACTTGCTTTTATGCATTTTCATCATCACTCTTGGCGAGATGCTCTTTATCATGGCCGCCTATGCAGCTCGTTCACCATTTGCTGAAGTTGGCGCACACCGCGAAACCCTCCAGGTCATGGCATATGAGCCCATGGTGCTTCTGCTTGCTGTAGCATATTTCTTGGCAACAGGAAGTTTTGATGTCGAAGCCATTATTCATGTCCCAGCACCAATCATTGGGTCTACCGTTGGCGTATTCATTGGCATGCTTTTCATATTGACTATCAAACTGCGTAAATCCCCGTTCGATCTTTCCTATTCGCATCACGCGCATCAGGATCTGGTAAAGGGCGTTACAACAGAAATGTCTGGTAGGGTTCTTGGCATGGTTGACATTATGCACTGGTGTGAAAACGTGCTGTTCATGGCTTGGATTGCCTTATTCTTTGTATGGAGCAGCCCCATTTGTATATTCGTCGTGATCGTAGCGTTAGCGTTGGTCTATTTCCTGGAAATCTGGATCGACAACAACTTTGCACGAGTCAAATGGCAGCTGATGCTTAAGTCAGCCTGGATCGTTGCTCTGGTTTTCGCAGGCATCAATATTGCCCTTCTTGTATACCTGTAAGGAGAATCAATGTCTCATATCTCGAAATCTCCTTGGATCATCCATTACGATGCATCCAGCTGCAACGGTTGCGATATCGAAGTCCTTGCTGCTCTGACACCGCTCTACGATGCAGAGCGATTTGGTGTGGTGAATACGGGCAATCCCAAGCATGCTGATATTTTCTTAGTCACCGGAAGCGTCAATGAGCGAAATATTGATGTTGTCAAAGAAATCTACGACCAGATGGTAGAGCCTAAGGTTGTGGTTGCTTGCGGAATATGCGCATGCTCTGGCGGTATTTTCCACGATTGCTATAACGTAATTGGGGGAGTGGATAAAGCAATTCCGGTTGACGTTTATGCTCCTGGCTGCGCGGTTCGTCCTGAGGCTATCATCGATGCTGTTGTTGAAGGCGTTGCCGTTCTTGAAGAAAAAGCGAAAAAGATTAAAGAGCAGAAAAGGGGTGCATAGCTCATGGCGATTACGCAAGATTTCCGCTCAATTCCGCTCGACAAGCTCATCGATACCTGCAAAGAGCGTAAAAACGAAGGTTACCGTCTCGCTCAATTATGTCCCAAGCTTGAACGCGATGATTCGATTACGCTTATCTATACCTTTGTCAAAGAGTCCGAAATGATTAACTACAAGGTCTCTGGTATCAAGAAAGGCGTTACCGAGGTTCCCTCAGTAACTGAATTATTCATTGCAGCTTTCGTTTTTGAAAACGAAGCACATGATCTGTTTGGCGTTAACGTCGTTGGAAACCTTATCGATTTTCAAGGCAAGTTCTATTCCTTCGCTGAGGGAGTTGAAGCGCCTATGACCATCGTCACGCCAGCTCAACTTGCTGCTCGTGAAAAAGCGGCTAAACTTGCCGCTGCAAAGGCTGCACGTGCAGCGAAGGCGAAGCAGACGGATGCTAAGCCTTCTGTGCAAAGCGATGAAGAGCTAGAAGCTAAACTGTCAAAGATGGACCCCGAAAAAGCCGCAAAGGTTCGTGCTGCCATGAAAGCTAAAGCTGCAAAGGCGGCAAAGACTGCAGCTTCTTCGAGTGCTAGCGATCTTGAAGACAAGCTCGCTGGTATGGATCCCGAAAAAGCCGCTAAAGTTCGTGCGGCAATGGAGGCAAAAGCAAAACGACAGGCTGAAACTGCAGCCAAGGAAGGTGAGTAGCAATGGGTAAAGCTCAAGTAATTCCCTTTGGCCCTCAACATCCGGTGCTGCCAGAACCGCTTCATCTTGATCTCGTAGTCCAAGATGAAACCGTAGTGGATGTTCTTCCTCAGATCGGTTTTGTTCATCGCGGGCTTGAAAAGCTTGTTGAAACACGGGACATTCATCAATACATTTATGTTGCTGAGCGAATTTGCGGCATTTGTGCTTTTGGTCATAGCTATGGATATGCACAGACCATTGAAAACATGATGAACGTTGAAGTGCCTGAACGCGCCGAGTTTCTTCGTGTGATCATGCATGAACTTTCTCGAATTCACTCCCATTTACTTTGGATGGGCTTGGCAGCGGATGCGTTCGGCTATGAGGCGCTTTTCATGCATTGTTGGCGTCTGCGCGAGCGTATTCTTGACATTTTTGAAACTGTTGCAGGTGGTCGCGTCATCCTTTCATACACGTTACTTGGTGGTGTTGCTAAGGATATCGAGGCGCCTACTCTTGCATCAATCAAAGACACCCTTAATTCTCTTAAGAAGGAATACGCCGAAATTTGTAACGCTTTCCTGAAAGATTCCTCTGTAAAGAATCGCACCGTTGGCGTTGGCTTCATTGACGAAGAACATGCGCGAGAATATGGCATGGTTGGCCCCTTTGCTCGCGCTAGCAATTTCAACAACGATGTTCGTTGCTTGGGAATCGGTGCTTATGGCAATCTCTCTTCATTTGAGCCAATTCTCGACACTCAAGGTGATTGTTACGCTCGTATAAAAGTACGTGCGAATGAAGTTCTTCAATCCATAGATATTGTTAACGAGCTTATCGATAAGATTCCAGATGGACCTATCTTGAATCCTGTTAAGGGAGCTCCAGAAGATGGTGCTGAGGCTTCGAGCATTTTGGAGCAACCCCGAGGTGAGGTGTATTACTACGCTGCTGGTAACGGCACCAAATATCTCGAGCGCATGCGCATCAGAACCCCTACTTCTCAGAACATCGCAGGCATGACCATGGCTCTAAAGGGATGCGAAATATCCGATGTCAACATGATCGTCCTCACTATCGACCCCTGCATCAGCTGCACAGAAAGGTAAGACCTATGGGTGGTTTCAAGCTTGGTAAAATGACCCTTCGGTCTCTTTTTGGAAAACCGGAAACGGTTCGGTATCCGTTTGAGGAGCCCGAGCATCCCGCTGCGCTGAGAGGAAAGGTTGTTTTTAGCTCAGAGAACTGCATCTATTGCGGTATCTGCGAAAAACGCTGTCCTACTGGTGCGATATCGGTCAATAAGAAAGATAGTACCTGGTCAATCGACCATTTTAAATGCATTCAATGCGACACTTGCGTACGTGAATGCCCTAAAGGATGTCTTTCGATGGATGCTGTTCTGGTACACCCATCTACGGTTAAAGAAGTAGAAACTTTTAAAAAGCCCGAACCCACCGAGGAGGAAAAAGAAGCACTGGCAAAGAAAGAAGCCGAGAAAGCTGCTAGAATCAAGGCAGCAAAAGAAGCAAAAGCCGCTAAAGCTGCTGCCGCAAAAGGATCAAACGCATAAGCAAGCCGCTTCTTTGCTTATAACGGTACATTTTAGAACCGGGCCCCATGGCCCGGTTCTTACGTGGGGGACTTGTATGGGACAAAGCACCGACTATAAAGTTAGCGATAAGGTTTTCACTATCCCAAATCTGCTATCTGCAATTCGACTCTGCATGATCCCCGTCTTCTTGGTTCTTCTTTTCAACGACTTCAACCTGGCTGCCACTCTTGTATTTGCTGTTGCCGCCTCGACTGACTGGGTAGACGGTCAGGTTGCCCGTCGTACCAATTCTGTTTCCAAGCTTGGTCAGCTTCTTGACCCGTTTGTTGATCGCCTTCTTATGATTTCAGGCGTATTGGGATTGTTCTTTGTCGGTCGTCTTCCTCTTTGGATTATTGTCGTTGTTGTTGCTCGCGATCTCATTATGCTTGTTGGCGGAAGCTATCTTCTTTCTCGATGGAAGGTTCGCGTACCCGTTATTTATCTTGGCAAGTTTTCCACCACTTGCCTCTATATCGGTTTTGCGGGAATCCTTCTTAACGCGCCCTTGCTCAACGGCCTAGGTATAGTTGAAGCCTCATGGCTACCCGGGCTTTGTGCCGGTTTATACTCATGGGGCTTCTGGTTTACCTATTTAGGGCTGATCTTGTGTATCATCACTACTTCCTACTACATTGCAAAAGGACTTAGCGGCATGAAGGCGGCTAAGGCGTTAGAAAAAGATGGACTCTCAACCGATAACTCCGAATAACGTATGACTGATAAGAGAAGAAATACTCCTCGCAATTCTGATGCAACGCATCGTCAGTTTCGTTCGCAAAAAACCAGCCAGAGGCAATCTCGCAGTAGCAAGACAGCAAGCCAATTGCATCAAAACGCTTACCCAAAGCGCAGGTCGACAAATCCTGAACCCGCCGAACGTACGCTTCGCTCTTCTGAGCGAATTAACCGCATCCGCGAACAAGGTGCTAAGAGAACCCAGGTACAACCCCCAAGACAACCGCTTAATCAGGCCAAAAAAAAGCAGTCACAGCCCGCTTCTATGCGTCCTGCCCCCAAACCCGAACGTAGCCAAAACGCTTCCACTCGAAGAGTGTGCGCTGTTTCCTCGCGCTCTGAAACAGCATTTCAGCAAACAAGCAATGGCGCTCGAACGGCATCCAGACAAAGCGATGCCCTGTCTCGCAATCGTGCAAATACAGCTCATCGTCAAAGAAAATCAAACCCTCCAAGGCATTCAGCTTCAACCTTGGGTCAATCTCATCTTGCCAAGGGAATCTATTCTAAAAAAGAGGTTAGTGGAAATCACTCTTCTTCAAGGGGCGGACTCGGTCGTGCGTCCAATGCTGGCGCCAAAGCCATGTCAAACCACAAGAAAGTAGCCTCACCTAACAAAGTTGCTATCGTTTGCATTGCACTGCTTGCAGTTTTGGCTATTTGTGGCGTAGATGGACTAATTAACGGAAATAAAATTTACGAAGGTGTTGTGATTGGCGATGTCGCCGTTGGCGGCCTCACGAAAGACGAGGCAGTAGACTGCGTTTCCGGCGAATACTCTCAACGCGTCTCTTCCAATGTGGCAACCTTCTTCACAACGCAAGATAACTTAGACAACCCTAAAACAACTGACACCGATGCGAACATCGAGGAGCAGATTTCATACGAAGAGTCTTTGTCGAATCGTACTCAATGGACTATTCCAAGCAATGAAGTAGAAGCTACACTCGATATCGACTCTCTTGTCGAGCAAGCTTTCGAGGTCGGCAGGAACGACGGCAGTATTATCGGTCGTATTGGTGCGGGTATTTTCGGCAAACATATCCCATTAACCTGCTCCTACAACGATGAAAAGATCGCCTCTCTGTCGGATCAGATGACTTCCGCGGTAGGTAATAAACGCATTAATTTCGGAATTTCCATCAATGATGGCGTTGCATCAGTTACCAACGGGAACGACGGCAACGAAGTAACTGCCGAGTGGCTTACCAGCCATCTGAACGAAACATTTTTAGGGACTGAACCAGCAACCAAAACCGTTCTCGAAACACAATACATGCCACTGCAAGCAAACGAGGATGATGCTAAAAAAGCGGCAGACACCGTGAATGCATCAATTGCTGCTGGCGCTTCATTCGTCTATGGAGATCAGACATGGAACGCTTCTTCTGCTGATTTGGGGAACCTTATTACTACCAATCTGTCGGAAGAAGGGGAGGGACGTTGGACCCTTTCTCCCGTTTTTGATGAATCAAAAACGAAGAATGCTCTTCTTTCATCCCTCCATTCAAATATTGACTCAGAGGGGCTTCAGGTTTCATTCTCCAAAGACGGCAACGGACAGATAACCGTTTCTTCCAATGCAAAGGGAACTGCGCCTGTTGCGAGCGACGTGATGGATACGTTGAATACCACATTTTTTGTTCAGGAAACGCGTACTCAAGCTCCACAAATCAGTGTGCCTTCCGCCGATATACCATCTTCTCTGTCGTTTGAAGACGCAAAGTCATTTGGATTGATTACCGATGTATCTTCGTTTACTACCCAGTATTCATCTGGTAACGAAGCTCGCGTGAACAACATACATACTGCCGCAGATTTACTTTCGGGCTCTATTGCCAAAGCCAATGGTGGATCATGGTCCTTTAACGATATCGCCGGTGAAGCTACCCCCGATAAAGGCTATCAAGCCGCTGGCGCAATCGTTGGTGGCGAGTATTCCGATGCGGTAGGTGGAGGCATATGCCAAGTTGCAACAACCGTGTTCAATTCAGTTTACCTTGCAGGTTATCCGATAGAAAAAAGGTACAACCATACGCTTTATATTGAAAGTTACCCTAAGGGCAGGGATGCCGCCATCGCTTATCCCGATCTTGACCTGGTCTGGAAAAACGACACCTCTTCAGATGTTTTGCTGATGATGTCATACACCTCTACATCGGTAACCGCTACACTATGGGGAGTCGATCCCGGGTATCAGGTTTCCACAGAGTACGGCGAGTGGAAGAAGGGCGAGCCGTATTCAACGACGTATAAAACCGATGACACGTTAGCCTCTGGTAAAGAGTACGTAAAAACAACGGGTGTCGACGGGAGCAGTATTACTATTGTTCGTACGGTGAAAGACCATGAGGGGAAGATCCTTCACGAAGACAGTTTCACCTCTACGTATGCCCCCAAGAATAAAGTTGTCGTAAAAGGCACAGCTTAATGGCGCGGAAGGAGCCTTTAGTGTACTATCAGCCTGATATTGAGACCATGTCGCGCGAAGATCTGGAAGCTCTTCAGCTAGAGCGTTTGCAGGCATTAGTTAAGCGAGTTTATCAAAAGATCCCTTTTTATAAGGAGTCTTTTGATAAAGCGGGAATCAACCCTGAAGACATCAAGTCACTTGCCGACCTCACAAAACTCCCGTTTACGGTAAAACAGGATATGCGTGACGCTTATCCTTTTGGCCTATTTGCTGTTCCGCGCAAAGATGTAGTTCGTGTTCATTGCTCATCTGGCACCACGGGTACTGCCACGGTAGTCGGTTACACACAAAAAGATCTTGAGAATTGGGGAGACTGCTTTGCTCGAGCACTTTATGGTGCGGGATGCGGACCTGATTCTACTCTGCAAATTGCTTATGGCTATGGCTTGTTTACTGGCGGTCTTGGCGCCCACAATGGAGGAGAGCGAGCAGGCTGCACTGTTCTTCCTATGTCTACTGGCAACACCAAACGCCAAGTTCGGCTCATGAAAGATTTTGACGTTGACTGCCTATGCTGCACGCCCTCTTATGCTTTAAATATCGCCGAAGTTGCGCAAGAAGAAGGCTATGACGTTCACGAGTTCCCGATCCATGCTGGAATTTTAGGTGCGGAACCGTGCTCAGAGGCAACGCGCGCTGAGATCGAGCAGAAAATGGGTATTCAGGTTTACGATATCTACGGACTTTCTGAAGTAATGGGTCCTGGTGTTGCCTGCGAATGCGAAAAACAGCACGGTCTCCATGTTTGCGAAGACCAGTTCATCATTGAAATTCTTGATCCTAAAACCCTCCAGCCTGTTCCTGATGGCGAATGGGGTGAAGTGGTATTCACTACTTTATGCAAGGAATGCTCACCTTTGGTTCGTTATCGCACTCGAGACATCTCACGCATTCTTGTAGGCGAGTGCGAATGCGGTCGTACCTTCCGCCGCATGGACCGCATTGCCGGACGTACTGACGACATGATGATTCTTCGTGGCGTAAACGTGTTCCCCTCTCAGATCGAAGAGGAAATAGTATCGTTCCCCGAAATCGCTCCTCAGTACCAGCTCATACTCACCACGAAGGGAACGCTCGATCATGCTGAACTTCGCGTAGAAACCGTACCCGAATTCCCATTCGATGAAATTCGACGTCTCGAAAAGTTGAAGAAAGACCTTCAGAAGGCTCTGAAGGAAAATCTCCAGATTGCCGTTGACGTTAAGATCGTCGAACCGAAAACCATTGAGCGCGCTGAGGGCAAAGCGAAGCGCATCATCGATATGAGGGAGAATTTGCACTAATGATTTCACAGCTGACTGTATTCCTGGAAAACGAAGAAGGCCGCTTGGCAAGCGCCGTTCGCACCATTTCCAATGCTGGCATTAACATGCAGGCATTATTCTTGGCGGATACTGCCGACTTTGGCATTCTTCGCATCTTCTGCGATACCCCCAAGAAAGCATGCGCAGCACTAATTGATGCTGGTTATCGTGCCAAGCTCATTGATGTTGTAGCGGTGAAGGTTTCGAATAAACCTGGTGAGCTTGCTAATTTGATGGATTACCTGAATGACACCAACGTAAATGTTGAGTATGCCCATTGCTTTATCGTGGGCGAGTACGCCTACGATGTGCTTAAGGTTTCCGACCCCTCTATGGACGTGAAGCTTTCAGCGGCAGGCTTTGATGTATGCAAACCGGAAGATATTTATGCCATTGACTAATTACCGCGTTTCCACATCTGGGTCTTTTGGCAAGCGATGTGCCGCCGCGCTGTTCTCTGCAGCGCTTGCGGCATCGCTTTTTCCAGGAGTCGCCTTTGCCGATGTGCGCTCCTCGGATATTATTGCTGGTTTGAGCGTTCAAGATCGTGGCCTTGCTGCATCAAGCTGCCCAAATATCGTCGCCGAGCATTCAATTGTTGTTGACGAGAACGGTACGGTTTATTTCGAGCGCGATGCTGACTCGCAGGTGCAGATTGCGTCAGTTACAAAAACAATGACTGCAATCGTTGCTTTGGAGTACGGCGATCTGCAGAACACTACTATTACGGTTAGCCAAAATGCTGCTTCAATTGGCGAGTCGTCTGCAATGCTTCAAGCTGGCGATTCAATGAATCTTGAGTCTGCCCTTAAAGCAATGATGATTTGTTCAGGCAACGATGCCGCAACTGCTATCGCTGAATGCATGGGCGACTCTATCCGGGACACCCTAAAAGAAAAGGGCGATCCCAATGTACCCGATGGTGCATACGATGCCTTTGTGTACGCGATGAACAAAAAGGCCAAAAGTCTTGGCATGAATGACTCGCTATTCGCAAATCCTCACGGACTCGACTTTGACCAGTATTCTGCAGACATGCATTGTTCGGCGCGTGATGTTGCCAAGATGTGCACTGAAGCAATGAAGAACGAAACCTTCCGAAACACCGTTTCCACTGAAGCCACTACTATCCAAGTGCTACGCAATGGCCAGCAGGCTGATGTCAAGCTTGAATCGACTGATGTTCTTTTGGGCACCTACGATGGCGCCTGCGGTGTTAAAACCGGTTTCACCGAGAAGGCAGGGGAGTGTTTTGCCGGAGCTGTTCAGCGTGATGGCAAAATCCTTTATTCAATTGTGCTCGGCTCAAGCACAGAAGCCCAACGTTTTACCGATGCGACCACTCTCGATGATTGGGTTTATGGCAACACCATCGATTATCCTTTGGTACATAGCGACGAAACTGCTACATACACCACAAACAAAGGCACTACCGCTACGGTTCCTGTTGTTGCAAATGTAAGTCATTCTGGGTGGATGGACAAAACCTTCAAGGCAACGCTCTCAGACCCAACTGCTTCCGTTAAGGTTTTTTCGCTTGATGGAAATGTAAGCCAGGACGTTCAATTTGATACAGTTTCAGGCGATGTGAAGCCTGGTCAGAAAGTCGGTACGGTTACGTTTTATCAGCATAACGAAGTTATAGCCCAACAGGATCTCGTTGCCGCGGAAAATTGCCCGGCGCCAAACCCCATTGAGGGCATCGGGATCTGGTGGAATCGCTTATTTGCCGGTTTCTCAGGCGAGAAAACCCAAGCTGACAGTTCAGTCGTGAATACTACGCCTTTAATATACGGCAGCAATGCAACTATAAATACAACCAAGGAGGGATAAATGAAAACTTGTCCTGTCTGCAATAGCCCCATGCTCGATTCGGCTCAATCCTGTTCATCGTGCGGCTATCATCTTCAAGGTTCGACTCAGAAATTCGAAGCAGTGTCGCTTGAGACTTCGGAGCCGGAAACCATACAGGTCACCTCAACAATCCCCACGCTTACCGTTTTGCAGGGCAAGCAAAAGGGAATTGTATATAGCCTTGATGGAGACAAAGCAGTTATCGGTCGTTCGCCTAAATGCGAGATCTTTCTAAACGATATGACAGTATCGCGTAAGCATGCAGTATTGGAGCGAGTTGCCGACGGTTGGTCTATACAAGATGCCGATTCGTTCAACGGTGTATGGGTCAATAACACCAACGTCGACCATGTGATGCTATCTGATCGAGACATCGTCCAGATTGGTTGTTTTGTGCTGCGCTACGCAGAATAAGCTTTTCAAGTAAGAGGTGTAGTAATGAATCTTTTGTCCGGCAACGAGGCAATTGCCCGCGGTGCCTGGGAAGCGGGTTGCCATATTGGTGCAGCGTATCCAGGTACCCCCTCAACGGAAACGATGGAATCGTTTGCGAAGCTGCCTGGCGTATATGCTGAATGGTGCCCAAACGAAAAAGTCGCTCTTGAAGTTGCTGTCGGTGCATCGGCTGCAGGTGCACGTGTTTTGGTTACCATGAAGCATGTTGGCGTGAATGTTTGCGCTGACCCATTGTTTACGGCAGCCTATACTGGCGTTAATGGCGGCCTTGTCATCCTTGCCGCCGATGATCCTGGTATGTTTTCCTCTCAAAACGAACAAGACTCTCGTTACTACGCAATGGCTTCTATGGTTCCGATCATGGAACCAGCAGACTCTGCAGAAGCGCACCGATTTGCGAAAGACGCTTATGGCATATCCGAACAATTTGACACTCCCGTAATGATGAGGTCTACTGTTCGCATTTCTCATACCAAAACTCCCGTTGAAGTGGGGGAACGGACTGAGGTTGCTAAGCGTCCTTATAAAAAGGATTGTGCGAAGTGGGTAATGATGCCTGCTTTCGCTAAGCCAAGGCGCAAAGTGCTTGTTGAGCGTATTAGCAAGATTCGTGAATGGGTTGAAACTTGTCCCTACAATACCATCGAGAGAAACACCCCCGAAGGATCCAATAAGCGGATTGGTATTATCTGCGCAGGTGCGGTGTATCAACACGTTAAAGAAGCATGCCCCGATGCAGACATCTTTAAGCTAGGCGTGTCGTGGCCTTTACCTGCAAAGGCCCTAAATGAGTTTGCCAATAGCGTTGATGAGCTTCATGTTGTTGAAGAGGCATCGACTTATCTTTCTGATGCTGTCAAGGCAACCGGCGTGATTCTCGATTCATTCCAGATGCCTCTTCCTGCTGATGGAGAAATCCACCCCGCAGACATCCTTCGTTCGCTTGGGAGAAAGCTCCCGCAGCATCGTGATAACGAAAACGATATCCCTAATCGTCCACCTGCATTGTGCCCTGGATGTCCTCATCGCGTGATCTTCAAAGAGCTTTCGCGCTTGAAGGCGATCGTTACTGGAGATATCGGATGCTATACGCTTGGCGCATTGCCTCCGCTTTCGGCCATGGACACAACTCTTGATATGGGTGCATCAGTATCAATGGCCCATGGTTTTGAGCTTGCGTTGGAGGGAATCGAACATCGTCCCGTAGTGGGTGTGATTGGCGATTCCACGTTTGCTCATTCAGGTCTCACTTCGCTCATCAATACCGTGTACAACAAGGGTGCAGGAACGGTGTGCATCCTCGATAACCGCACTACAGCTATGACCGGACAGCAAGGCAACCCCTTCAATGGGATAACCCTGCAGCATCGTGAAAGCCGGGAGCTTGACCTTCCGAGCATCCTCAATGCAATCGGCGTCGATCATGTTCAAACCGTTGATTCCTTTAATGTTAAAGCGGTTCGTGCAGCCCTTAAAGAAGCTACAAGCCGAGACGAGCTTGACGTAATCGTGTTCCAGGGTCCTTGCGTTTTGCTAGACAAGAGTCCAAAGGACCACTACGTCGTAACCGACAACTGCAATGCGTGCGGAATCTGCAAGACCATTGGATGCCCTGCAATTGCCTGCGACCCTGAAACAGGCATTTCCTCCATTGATCCCGACTTGTGCATTGGCTGCGATCAGTGCCGTCAATACTGTAACTTTGATGCGATTCAGCCCCGCGAAGGAGGCCAGCGATGAGCGACCAATCGGTATATACCATTCTTTTATGTGGCGTAGGCGGTCAAGGCACCATTACTGCCGCTGATCTCTTAGCGCGCGTCGCAACAGCCGCAGGAAAAGATTGCAAGGTATCCGAGATCCACGGCATGGCTCAGCGAGGTGGAGCGGTTACTACCGTAGTTCGCTTCGGCGACGATGTAGCAACCATGGTCTGCGATGAAGGCTGTGCGGATAGCGTTGTTTCTTTCGAGGTAGTAGAAGCTCTTCGCAACATTGCTTTCCTCAAGGAAGGCGGATCGCTTGTCGTTAATGATGAATCAATTAAGCCCTTGCCGGTCCTTACGGGCATGGCTTCAATGCCTCAAAATGCGCGCGGACGCCTAAAGGACATGGATGCTACTCTTATTCCCGCAAGCGAAATTGCTCGCGATGCAGGCACCACTAAGTGTGCCAATGTTGTTCTTCTTGGCGCTCTTTCCGTTTCGCTTCCCTTCGAATCCGAACTATGGGAAGAAGTCATTCGAGGAAAAGTCCCACCGAAAACCATTGATATCAATATCGAAGCATTTAGGCGCGGAGCACGTTATGCGCGAGGGGAGCAGTAAATAATGAGCATTAAACAAATCAGTGTTTTTGTCGAGAACCGTCCGGGCCACCTTCAGCGTATCCTCGCCCTTTTCACTGAAAAGGATATTAATGTACGCGGCTACAGCTGCTCTGACACTGGCGACTATGGCATAGCGCGTTTTATCGTAGATAAACCCGAGAAGGCTCTTTCGGTGCTTGCTGAACGCGATGTTGCAGCTACTTCTTCGGATGTTATCTGTCTGGCATTAAAGGACGAGCCAGGTGAGCTGGAGCGAGTGTTTGGTCTTATGGCGGAGTCTGGCGTTAATATCTCTTATAGCTATTCACTGATCTCTACCTATATTGCATTTAAGGTAAACGACCCCGATAAGGCCGAAGAATATCTCACCGAACAGGGTATTTCTCTGATCAATCAAAACGATCTTGCCTAGGAAAGCGTATTGCGCCATGACTCAACATAACAACACTTCCCTATACCAACCTGAAATCGAAACTTTGAGCCGCAATGATATTCATGCCGTTCAGCTTGAAAAACTGAAAAAACAGGTTGCCATGGTATACGAAAAGGTTGAATGGTACCGCAACAAGATGGACGAAATGGGTGTATCCCCGTCCGACATTCAAACCTTGGAAGATGTCAAAAAGCTTCCTTTTACCGATAAAACTGTTCTGCGCGACACGTTTCCCTATGGTCTTTTCGCAGTTCCGCTCGATGAGATCATTGAGCTGCATGCCTCTTCCGGCACAACTGGTAAGCCCATCGTTGTCGGCTACACCCATCACGATATGGATGTCTGGAGCGATTGCATTGCTCGACTGGCAATGATGGCAGGCGTCAAGCCAGGCGATCGCTGTCAGATGGCTTTTGGCTATGGCATGTTCACTGGTGGCTTTGGTCTACATTATGGCCTTCAAAAGCTAGGTTGCATGATGATCCCTGCGGGTTCCGGTAATACGGAACGTCATCTTCAGATGATCAACGATTATGGCACCACCGTTCTCATTGCCACCCCCTCTTACGCGCTTCATATGTGTGAAGTGGGCGAGAAGAAGGGTTTTGATTGGGCGTCAAGCTCCCTTCGTATCGGACTCTTCGGCGGCGAACCTTGCCCTCCTAAAATGAAGGAAGAAATCGAACGCCGTATGCATATCACCTGCACAGATAATTACGGCCTTACCGAGGTTATGGGTCCTGGCGTATCGGGAGAATGTCTTTGCTCGAGGGATATGCAGCATATCGCCGAAGATCACTTCTTGTGGGAAGTTGTTAACCCTGAAACTGGCGAACCTGTTCCGGAAGGGGAAGAGGGCGAACTTGTCATTACGCCTCTTGATAAAGAAGGCATTCCTGTACTTCGCTACCGTACTCATGACCTTACTTACGTTGTTACCGAGAAATGCGAATGCGGACGCAGTCACGCTCGTATGAAAAAGGTTCGTAAGCGTAGTGACGATATGTTGATTATTCGTGGCACCAACGTATTCCCCTCGCAGGTGGAGGATATTCTTTCAAGAATCAAAGGAGTTACTCCTTTTTATCGCATCGAGGTCGACAATGAAACCGGACTCGATCGCATGAAGATTAAGGTCGAAATTGAGCCCTCTGCTCTTAGCGACTCTTATGAGGAAATGGATCGTTTCCGCAAGATGATTGCCACAAAACTCAAGGAAACCATGCTTGTAGCTTCTGAGGTGCAACTCATTGAACCTGGTGGAATTGAGCGCAGCTTTGGCAAAACGAAGCATGTGATAGACCATCGCAAATAACATGTGTTCGCAATTGTCAAAGAATGATTCAATAAGCCCTTCTTCCTACAAGGAAGAAGGGCTTCCTTTGTATAGCAATCATACGTACGTCTCGTACGAGGATTGCAGCTACGATCGAAAATCCAATTTAGACAACAAGCCAAAGCAGAACAATGCTGTTGTTGGCCGATTCGCCCCCACGCCATCAGGCAAGCTGCACCTAGGCAATCTTTTCTCATTCATGATGGCTTATCTTGTAGCACGTCGAGCCGGCGGCTCCGTTCATATGCGCATAGAGGATCTTGATCCAGCGCGGTCAAAGCAATTTTATGCCGATGGAGTGTTTCGGAGCCTTGAGGCGCTCGGCTTCGAATGGGACAACCAACCCGTATACCAAAGCTCTCGAACCGAAGCATATCAAGAAGCGTATCAAGAGCTTGATCGAAAAGGGCTTTTATATCCCTGCTTTTGCACTCGTGCTGATCTACACTCTGCAAATGCACCCCATTTTGGAGAAGAGGTTCTCTATCGGGGTACTTGTCGAACTTTGACAAAACTCGAACAAGAAGCCAACGCAAAGCGACGAAGCCCGGCTACCCGTATTGCTGTACCTGACGAGCCTTTTTCGTTTAATGATCTGTTCCAAGGGCTCCAATCATTCAACCTAACTGAATGTTCTGGAGACTTCGTAATCCAACGCAGCGACGGTGTATTCGCCTATCAACTTGCCGTAACCGTCGATGACGCATGGATGGGTGTAACTTCGGTGGTCCGAGGCAGGGACTTGCTCACCTCAACACCACGCCAAATGTATCTGCAGAAATGCCTAGGATATGAAACGCCAACATATGGGCACGTTCCGCTACTCGTGGATTCTGACGGCCATCGCCTTGCGAAAAGAAACCAAAGTACAGATATCGATTATCTGCTCAATGAAAAGTGTATAAAGCCAGAATGCCTTCTTGGAAAAATAGCCTATTTGGCTGGAATCGTCGATGAAATGAGAAGCTTCTCGCTTGAAGAGTTAATACAGTATGCAAATCTCAAAGCACTCAATATGAAAAAAGAACTTCGTATTCCAGATTCCTTTGTTTTTTAAACCCAGCTCATAAACGACCCTGAGGTCAGCGACAGGCAATAGAATGCACCAAGCATCACGTTGAGCATCACGATTTGCGACATTGCCGCATCTCTAGTTTTTTGATTCAGTGGATTATTCAGAATTGCTCGCAATACAGGAAACGCCGCTAAAACCATAATCATTACAATCGGCATTCCTGTTGGATAGAATAGGCCCACAAGCACAGCGATGAGAACGATCCAGACCAATATCGCGACATGATAGTAATTCGGTGCCATATCGCGACCAAGAACGACTGAAATTGTTTTGCGTTGGGCATTGATGTCTTTTTCGATATCACATGTGTTATTGGTAAAAAGGATCATTCCAATACCAAAGATAAAAGGAAGCGCAACCAGAAGAACCAACGGCTCAAATACTCCAGAGAGGGTATAGCAGCATGCCAGCGGAATCAAGCCGCCCATGACAAACCCGCTTACAAGCTCTCCAATAGGCATATAGGATATCGGCGTTTTACCACCTGAATACAGGAAAACTATAAGAGCCCCAATTAAGCCAATCATGAGAAGAATCCAGCCAGTTAGATAAACCAGATAGAAACCCATTCCTGCAGCTACAATTAGAAATCCAATTGCCAAAGCGCAGACTGATTTGGGGTTTAGGTTGTTGTAAACCATGACCGCATCAAAAGCGTCATCAGATGAGTTCTCAACCGAATCGGTGCCCTTCTTAAAATCAAAATAATCATTTAGCACGTTAACCGCAGACTGCATAAGAATGCATATAGCAAGCAATATCAAAGCAAGCAAAATACTCACTTTACCTGAATATGTAATTGCAGAATATTCAATCGAAAACAGCACCGGCATGATTGCAGCTACCCAGGTATGTGGTGCAGCGAGCTGAAAGGCAAGGCTGGGCGTAAGAGGGGAGTAGGAAACCTTTTTCGAAGCAGTTGATGGTTTACTCTGTCGGTTTCTGCTGTTTTGGGGCATAACTTGTGCTTGTCCTATCTGGAGTAATTAATTATTTCAGCTCTTTATTATAATAGAGTGTCGCAAAGGCATCCCAGAAATGGAAAGGAAGCCGATGGAGACATCAACAGAAATCGAAGTACGATATGCAGAAACCGATGGTATGGGAGTGGTTTATCACGCTAACTACCTCGTATATCTCGAAGTAGCTCGTACTGATTTTTTAAACAAACTCGGATTTCCTTATGCTGATATCGAAAAAGCAGGCTATCTTTCGCCTGTGGTACATGTCGACCTTTCATACGGTCTGCCCTTCCGCTATGGCGATACCGTGGTTGTTAAAACGCACGTCTCGAAGGTAACTCCGGTTCGGACTCAATACACCTGTAAAATGTATTTAAAAGGCGAAGATCCCGAAAAGGTTAAACCTCATTTCACTGCCGTAACATCCCATTGCGTATGCGATAAGGAGACTTTTAAACCCGTTAGCCAGAAGAAATTATTCCCAGATCTTTTCGAAGCATATAAACGTGTCTGCTATTCGGAATAGCTAGTTTACAATTGAGGGCCCCTCGGCATGACTAGACGAGGGGCCCTCAATAATAGGCGTTCAAAATACTCTGTTAAAGAGCCTTTATCCTAGTGATGGGATCGGCGGTAGCCCGTAACATGCATGAGCGCAAGAAGCTTACCGTTTTGATCATTCATTGTGATCTCGTAGCGAGCGATCTTCTTAGAAGTGCAGGGAACCAATTTGCAGCGTGCCGTAATGGTGTCTCCAACTTGAGCTGAAGCAATAAAATCAATTTGCGAATTCATGGTAACCATGTTGTTCTTAATGTAATGGCTTGCAACACCAAAGGAGAAATCACCTAGGGTAAAGTAACAACCTCCCATAGGAATGCTAATACCATTGAGACAAGTTTCGTCGATAGGCATGATGCAGACAGAGTAATCTTCTCCAACCTCAATGGCTTTGATACCATTTTTTGCCGCAAAGCGATCACTTGTACAATAAGGGTCAGTTTCTACAATTTCTTCTTCCTCAGCCATTACCTGGTTCTCCCTTTATCTTCTTTTCCTGTTATGCAACCGCAGGGAAGTAGGGACCTATTTCCTCTACAGCACAATAAAACATGGTAACACCAATTAGAGATAACAGAATCAAAGCAATGAAGCTAGCTGCTCACGCAACCCGATTTCACAGTCTCGAAACGTATAGGCGCAATGAAGCACTCAATTACATCGGGCGCCCTCGTGAGAATTACTAGTTAGGTTACATAAGATATATTATCAACTTATTGCGCACGATAAAAGGCGGGTCGGTAACCTCTAGTCACAAACTAGCAATTTACACGACTCAGTTATTTGATAAAAAGCTAATGAGCATCCATGCAGGGTCTGAGAATCGGACAAAGAGAAAAGATGAGCTGTTGCAGCTCACCCCTCGATACAAGCCGCAACACAAGGTTTCCTGCCAAGATCATTAGTTGGGCCTTTCATCAAGAAGATAGTACTTCATTCGAGACTCCACATATAAACTGGAATGATGATAAAAGCTTCTATTTTTATGCGTTAGATGCTGTGGGAAACACCACTTGAGCCAAATCCGCCTTCACCGCGATCAGAATGCTCAAGATCATCTACTTCGTTGAAGTGAATAGCTTCAACTTTCATGATTACCAACTGTGCAATTCGGTCGCCAATGTGAATCTCAATATTATTCTGCGGATCAAGGTTGATAGCGATAGCCTTTAGCTCGCCGCGGTAATTGCTGTCTATGAGTCCGGGCGCATTAACGAGCGAAAGCCCCTGTTTTAGCGCAAGACCGCTACGAGGCAGTACGAACCCAGCATATCCTTCTGGGATTTGTACAGCCAAGCCAGTAGGGATAAGACCGCGTTCGAAGGGTTTAAGCGTGATGTCTTGGATAGCGCAAAGATCATACCCAGCATCACCCTTATAGGCATTCTGAGGCACCAATGCATGCTCGCATAGTTTCTTTGTTGGAATGGTCAGAGTGTTCATATCAGTACAGGCCCTTCAGCGCATCTCGAAATTCATCTACCGTCTTGAAATCCTTATAAACACTTGCAAAGCGAATATAAGCTACATCATCTACTTTAGCTAAACGCTCAAGAGCCATATCGCCAAGGCTCTTTGAACTAATTTCTTGCTTAGAGGAATTGCGTAATTCGACTTCAATGCTATCGATAAGCTGTGAGATTTTTTCTGCAGAAACTGGCCTCTTAGCGCAAGCAATCAACAAACCTCGAAACAGTTTTTCTCGATCATATGCCTCGGATGAACCATCTGATTTGATAATTACTAAGGGATTTTCGCTTGTGCGCTCGTAGGTAGTAAAGCGAGACTCACACGATAAGCATTCCCGACGACGGCGAATCGAGTAACCATCATCAGCGGATCGGGAGTCGACAACCTTTGATTCAGGATGCCCACAAGAGGGACAACGCATGAGATCTCCTTTGAACGGATAACCTCAAGCAAGTATACAAGATATAGATATCATTAAGCAAAACGATGGCTATATTTCAGCTTATAGTGTGTGATAGCAAACTCAAAATAACTGAAATATAGCCGTTGCTTTGCTTAATCAACTTCAATTATGCTCCTACGAGAATCAAAACAAGCATCACCAAAGAGGCTCCGGCAACACTTCGAATATACGTTTCAGAGCTCGTTTTTGATACCGTACCCGGCTTTAAAAACGCCTTGTCAATTGAGCCAAAAAGCGGATCGGTATAAATCGCAATCGCTACCTTTTTAAAGATATTCAAAAGGCGCGTTTTCAAAGGCAATTTGCGATGAGGGTCTGAATAGGCCAATCGGTCGAAGCTAATAATTGGAGTTGACGCGTTTTGCTTAAACGTATATTCAGGCTTGAGAGCCGCAGAGCCAACCGCACGATACGTCACTGATACCTTGCTCATAGCATGCCTCCTTGCATAGAACCTTTGTTCGTGTATACTGTAAATCGAACATACGTTCCTGTCAATATAAATGCAAACATTTGTTCTATTTAGGAGTCGCAATGTCCAAACCCCTAACTACGCGTCAAAAAAGCGTATATGAATTTATAGAATCCTATATATTGCAGAAGGGGTATGGTCCAACGGTGCGAGAAATCGCAGAAGCAGTGCATCTGTCCTCCCCTTCCACTGTTCATGTTCACTTGAAAACACTTGAAGAAAAGGGCTACATCGTTCGAGATCCGCTGAAATCTCGATCAATCGCTCTACCGGGCAAACACGAACAGGAAGAGGCGTTTGGATCCACTGGTTCTAGTAATACCTTGTCATTGCCTCTTGTTGGCAATGTTGCGGCAGGTGAGCCGATTCTTGCAGAGCACAATGTCGAGACAACTTTGCAACTTCCCACAGAAATCGTAGGTGACTCTGCTTCGTTCATTCTCGCCGTGCATGGCGAATCAATGATCGAAGCCGGCATTAACGACGGAGACTATGTTGTGGTTAAAGAGCAACAAGTGGCTCGTAATGGAGAAATCATCGTTGCGCTTATTGATGATGGGGCAACCGTAAAGCGTTTCTTTAAAGAGAAAGACCATATTCGCTTACAGCCCGAGAATTCAACAATGGACCCAATCATCACGCGTGATTGCGCTATTGTTGGAAAAGTGGTTGCTGTGCTTCGCAAGGTTTATTAATCACCAATGCTTACGATAATCTTTATCGTCGACTAACAATAAAAGGGCGATCGGTTCATAATCCGATCGCCCTTTTTGTTTTCTAAGGTATATGGGAAATACTTATCTGAATCCCTATTCCGCAACACAGGAAAATGCTTTTAATTTAGCAACGGCCTGCGCACCAGCTCGAACCGTCAACAACGTACCTGTGTCCTTGTACTCTTCGTTCAAGATGGTACAACGTTGATGAGCGTATGAAACCATGTCTCCCCTGCTGTACGGAATCAGCAGTTCAAGGATTTCTTCCTGGGACGAAGCAACTAATCCAATACGGGAAACAAGATCATTAATGCCCTCGCGTGTAACGGTTGAAGTGAAAACAGCATTGGGATATCGAATAGTCATTGCCTCGTACTGCTCAGGAAGCAACAGGTCTTTTTTATTAAAGACCTCAACGCGACCAATCTCTTCAGCGCCAATCTGCTCTAGAACCATATTGACGGTATCGATCTGCCTATCCGCATTAGGGTCCGAAGAGTCAACAACGTGCAAAATAAGATCAGCGCCATTGATTTCGTCCAATGTTGATTTAAAGGCTTCAACGAGAGTTGTAGGAAGCTTTTGAATGAACCCAACGGTATCGGTTAGTGTCACTTCTCTACCCTCAGGTAGAACTAGTTGACGAGTGGTCGAGTCGAGCGTTGCGAACAATTTATCGTAGCTAAGAACTTCAGAGCCCGTAATGGCGTTAAGCAAACTTGATTTACCAGCATTGGTGTATCCAGCTAAAGCCACCTTATAGATGCCAGACTCTTTACGCTGCTTTCTCTGCAGATCACGCTTTTTTGAAAGCAAAGCAAGCTCACGTCGAATAGAGGTAATTCGATTACGGATAAGACGACGGTCAACTTCCAACTGACTCTCGCCTTCGCCAAAGCGTGAACCAACACCACCGCCCATACGATTTGACGCAAGATGAGCCCACATACCGCGCAAACGGGGATACAGGTACTGGTTCTGAGCAAGGCGAACTTGAAGCCTACCCTCTTTGGTTGTGGCATGAAGAGCAAAGATATCAAGAATTAAGGCCGTTCGGTCAATAACCTTGGCGTCTTTCCCGGCAACTTTTTCGAGATTCGACTGCTGAGAAGGAGTTAACTCATCATCGAAGATAACAACATCGGCCGCATATGAACGAGCAAGGCCGGCAATTTCCTCCGCCTTACCGCTTCCTACAAATGTACGAGGATTGGGAGAATCGAGCTTCTGCGAGGTTCGGGCAACCGTGTCCGCGCCTGCTGTCCAAGCAAGACGCTCAAGCTCGGCTAGAGAAGATTCTAGACTCCATTCCTGATTAGGCCTTTCAACACCAACTAATATCGCACGCTCGCGAGGTTTTTCAATAACGGTTTTTGGGCCATGTTGTTTTACTTCGTCAAATTCGATCATGCAAACCTATATCTCAATCGTGCCAGTGAAAACCTGCATTGCAGGACCCGTCATAAGCACACGGTTATTTTCTTGCCAAGTTATGTTAAGCGTACCACCACGGAGATGGACTTTGTTGGTTCGTGCAGAACGACCAGTTAAAACGGCAGCCACCAAAGAAGCGCAAGCACCAGTGCCGCAAGCAAGCGTTTCGCCGCACCCACGTTCAAATACACGCATATGCAGTCCGTCATCCGCGGGGACAATAAACTCGACGTTTGTTTTAGCGGGAAACGCTTCGTGCGATTCGAAATAAGCACCAAAACGCTCCAGATCAAAAGAGTTAAGCGTTTTATCTGATGACGTAAACCACTCTGCTGGCAATTGATCAAGATTGTCCAGGAAACATACCGCATGAGGGTTTCCCATGGAAACGCAAGTAAACGATAAATCGCCCCAAGGAGAAGGAACAACCTCTTCATTTACAAAAGATTCGCCGTTGGTGGTACAACCAGCAGGAAGAAGTGTTGGAATCTTTTCGGGATCCAGGATCGGCATATCCATATCGACAGAAGCTACGCTCATAAGACCATTTGCATCAAGCTTGAAGGAAATAGGAAGCGGACCACGTTTCGTATCGGCGATGTACGACCCGGCATCTGCGTCAATGTAGTTGTGATCAACCAAATACTTGGTAAAACAACGTACGCCATTGCCGCACATTTCAGCCAAAGAACCATCTGAATTGATGTAATGCATGTAGGCAACACATTCAGGCCGATCGGAGGGACGCACAAGAATCACACCATCCGCCCCAATGCCAAAATGCCTATCGCACAGGAAGGCAATCTGATCAGCACTTAACTCAATAGATTTGTTGAAATCATCGACAAAAACGAAATCGTTGCCGAGACCGTGCATTTTGGTGAAATTCAGTTCCATGGAAAGGCTCCTTTATGCGAAAAGCTCATGTGCATTCGCAATTATTCTAGAGCTGTGCGTTGCAGATAGGTTTCCACCACGCAATCTACCATTTCGGAAAGACTTAGAGAATCCGCATCAAGCCACGCCAAGCGGCCATCACGCCTTAGCCAAGTACGCTGCCGTTTGGCATATCGACGGGTAGCGGTCTTGATGAGCTCGACGGCATCGATCATCGATATATCACCATCAAGAGCAGAAACAACCTCCTTGTAGCCGATAGCTTGTGGAGCTGTTAGAGCAGCACGCCATCCGTCATTAAGAAGAAGCTCAACTTCGTTAACCAGTCCCTCATCAAACATGTTATCAACGCGTTTGTCGATACGTGCTGCCAAGAGACCGGGATCTCTCTTAAGAGCAAAACGAACCGAAGGAACCACTTCTGGAAGCTCTTTCATTCCTTTGACTTGAGTAGCATAAGAAACGCCCTGTTTGTGCATTTCTAACGCCCGAATAACACGTCGAACGTTATTGGGATGAAGGAGAGCGGCAGAAGCAGGGTCAACTTCGTTTAGTCGATCCCAAACAGCTTGATTTCCAAACCGCCTTGCAACGGTTTCGTATTTAACCCTAACAGGATTATGCTCCTGATCACCTTTCGGAAAACGCATATCCTCAAGCGCAGACTGCACATACAGGCCGGTTCCACCACATAAGACCGGTACCTTGTCACGATCCTGGATATCAGAAAAACAAGAACGGGATAAGCTTTGGAACAGCTGAGCCGAAAAAGCCTCACCAGGATCAAGAATGTCAATCAAGTGATGAGGAACAAGCATTTTCGACCGAGGAATTTTAGCCGTGCCTATATCCATGCCTTTATATACCTGCATGGAATCGGCCGAAACCACTTCCCCATTCAGGCGCAATGCAACGTGTTGGGCAAGTTCCGACTTACCTGATGCTGTAGGCCCAAGAATAGCTACGACAGGACGAATCACGAAATTACCTGACCACGTAGATACCATGCACGAGCAACATCAACACGGACGTTGACGAAAGTGCCTTGAAGATCATCGATGGAAACGCCTTTTGGAATTGGGGCATGAACAGTCAGATTCTTCGGGCTACGTCCCATTAAAACAGTTTCATCGCGCTTAGAAGCTCCCTCAACAAGCACAGGCACTACTTTGCCTACCTCGGCTTGATTTACCTCAAGCGCACGGTCCTGAACAAGATTAACCAGACGCTCGAAACGCTCCTGAATAACTTCTTTGGGAGTGTCGTCTTCAATGCGTGCGGCAGGAGTTCCTTCGCGCTTGGAGTAGATAAACGTAAACACCTGGGTGTAGCCCACTTCCTTAACGAGGTCGTAGGTCTGTTGAAAATCTTCCTCGGTCTCACCCGGGAAGCCAACAATAATATCAGTTGAGAGTGCAATATCAGGGCGGACTTCGCGGAGCTTCTTGATTGTGTCCAAGTAATGTTCCCGCGTGTAGCGTCGATGCATTGCCTTCAAAATACTATTTGAGCCAGACTGTACGGGCAAATGAAGTGCCGGCATCAAATTATCAAGTTCGCCAAAAGCCTTGATAACATCGTCGTTGAGATCTTTGGGGTGTGAAGTAGCAAAACGAATACGCTCAATCCCCGTTGCGGCTATTGAGCGAAGCAGGTCAGCAAAACGAGGTTCACCATACACATCTCGACCATAGGAGTTAACGTTTTGGCCAAGTAGCGTGATCTCCTTAACGCCATCGGCTTTCAGCGATTCGGCATCGGCAACAATGTCTTCCATAGGACGAGACTTCTCTCTACCACGAACATAGGGGACGATGCAGTAGGAGCAAAAATTATTGCATCCGATTGAAATAGGAAGCCAGGCAGACCATTTCGATTCGCGTTCAGTTGGCAAATCGGTAGGGAAATCGGTTGCCTCAGAAAGGACTTCAACTTCGTGATCGCCAGTCAAAAGCGCCTGCTCGATGAGGCGGGGCAAGCTCGCTAAATTGAACGTACCAAAGACCACGTCAACATGAGAAAGTTTTTTTATCAAATCTTCCCCATCGCGTTGGCCAATGCATCCGCCAATAACTACAACACGCTTCTTTACCGGAGCATTTTCTCGAAGCGGAACATTCTTCAACGAAGCAACCTGACCCATTAGGCGAACATCAGCAGCCTCACGCACACAGCAGGTTACAAAGATAATAATGTCTGATTCTTCAACAGTTTTAACCTCAGTTGCGCCGAGTGCGGTGAGCATACCTACGATGCGCTCAGAATCATGTTTATTCATTTGACAACCAAAGGTGACAACTGAAAATGTCTTGCCCGAGATGGGGCCATCAGATAGATCTTCCCAATCCAATATATTCATTAGATGAGAAGAGCCCTCAGTGGACACATCAGGCTCAACGTTAGAAAGTTGGTTCGTCATATTTACCTCTACTCAAATTCAGAGGACTGGCTCTGCGCGATGTCATGAGACGTAACAGGAACACGCGGTTCCACCGAGAAGCGAATAGCCGTACGGTATTCTCCATCAATAACGATATCCGCAAACGAAGGAACGCATACAATTTCTATGCCAACAGGCGAAAGAAAGCCACGAGAAATGGCAATAGCTTTAACCGCTTGATTAACCGCACCAGCACCAACAGACTGAATCTCAACAGGAACACCGTCTTTCATCATGCCGGCAATAGCACCAGCAACTGATGCAGGAGAAGACTTCGAGGAGACCTTCAGGCACCCATTAGTCTGAAGAACATTAGAAGCCTTAGCTGGAATATCACTCATATTGCGTTACTTTCGATTAGTTTGTGGTGTGGTTGTGGTGTGTTTTAAGCAGTAAATCAAGCAGATTCACGCCGATATATTTTACTCATTAGCTAGTAAACAGGCAAACGGCAAACTTGACTACAAGGGAATGCTATACCAATTTAGCTTCTGGAAGCTGAGAACATACCAAAATGAACTATTCATCACGCCTCAGAGGAATGCGCAAGACTAGCTCGCCACCAAAGCAACGAATGCTTGGCGCAACGTCAGCATTTAGGTAATAGGATTGCGCAAGCTGAGCATAATCCCCCATTACCTGGTTGGAAAACATTTCAAGATCTTCTTTGGAAATGCGAATTGAGCTATCGGATAAAGTTTTTCGCTCAGGCTTTACTTTTGCAGAAGAAGAAACTTGATCACCAAGCATTGTCTGTAAATGAACCGCCAGGGGTTTAATCTCATTATTAAAAATTCGATATGCAGTCCGAGCAGACATAGGCAAACAGAAATCATTGGCAAGCTGCGCAAGAGCGGAAGCGTCTGGACAAAGACCAAAACGCTGAATATAAGGCAGCCCCCCAGTTTCGTAAGAATACTCTTCAGCGGTATTAGACACTGCTGAATTACCCAACCAATACAGAGTCGAAACTATCTCAGCGGGACTCCCCAAATACACCGCAACGCCATCTCGTTCGTCGATCGCAAATTCAAGCACGGTGCGCATAATATTGTGAGGACCGCGAAGAACCGGCTTGCCGTCTTCATTGACTGTAACCGAAGGAGCGCTTGACTGGTCACGCTTTTCGCTCAATCGGGAGAAGGAACTAACTACCGAGAAGATGGAGCCCAAACCAGGAGCAGAAGCAATAACCCGAGCAGAATCAGTGTTCTGTCGTATTGAATATAAGGCCATCCCACGTCCATGCACTCCCCACCTATCAGCATGGAAGCTGTCGAGCTTAGAGGTAACAAAGGGCTCAAAGATGGTATCTTGCAGCTGAAGCGGTACGCCATCACCGTCGTCAAGCATGGTAAGGAAGCGCTGTTCTTTTGTGGACCAGGTCGCAATAAATATAGCCTTCGCGTTGGCATCACGGGCATTGCGAAGCATTTCAATTACCACATCTTCAAACGACCGTATATCCTGCTTTGCCTGACGCCGCTGTGCCTCTGCTGCGCGAAGACGCACAAACCCATTGCCTAGATCGTCTTGAACACGGGTGTGATCTTCGCCAGAAATGTTCTGAATGAATTGTTGGAGTGAAGTATTAGGCATAAAGAAAAGAAGCCCGCGCAAAAAGCGCGGGCCTATACTCGTTATTTGGCAAAATCAACAGCGCGGGTTTCACGAATTACGACAACCTTAACCTGGCCAGGGTACTTGGTTTCGCTTTGGATTTGATGTGCGATATCGTGCGCCAAAACCGTAGAATGCGCCTCATCGACCTTCTCAGGAGAAACGATAACACGAACCTCACGTCCGGCCTGGATAGCATGAGTACGTTCAACGCCAGGGTAAGAATTGGCGATTTCCTCCAATTTCTCAAGGCGCTTAATATAGGATTCGATATTTTCCTTACGCGCACCGGGTCGTGCCGCAGAAACAGCATCGGCGGCCTGAACCAATACATCAATAACGCTATTGGGTTCAACATCGTTATGATGAGCCTCGATGGCGTGAACGATCATGGGCTCTTCACCATACCTACGTGCAAGATCTGCACCAATCACAGCATGGGAGCCTTCGATCTCGTGATCCACTGCTTTGCCGATATCGTGCAAAAGGCCTGCGCGTTTTGCGGGAACCGGATCAAGGCCGAGCTCCGAAGCCATCATCCCGCAGAGATAGGCAACTTCGAGAGAGTGATTCAGGACATTCTGGCCATAGGAAGTACGGTAGCGCAATCCACCAAGAATCTTTTCCAATTCGGGATTAAGATCATGAATGCCAGTATCAAAAGTAGCCTGAGAAGCGGCTTCTTTAATCTGCTGATTAACGTACTTCTCAGCTTTATGGAACATCTCTTCAATACGAGCAGGATGAATACGTCCGTCACTAATAAGGTTCTGCATAGTAACGCTGGCGATTTCACGACGAACGGGATCGTGGGTCGAAACCGTTACGCATTCAGGAGTGTCATCGATGATGAGATTAGTGCCCGTAATCTGCTCAAAAGAACGAATATTGCGACCCTCACGGCCAATAATGCGACCCTTCAAATCGTCAGAAGGAATGTGAATTGTAGATACCGTAATCTGTGAAGTATGGTCTGCAGCCAAACGCTGAATTGCCACGCTTAGGATTTCGCGGGCTTTCTTATCGGCTTCAGCTCGAGTTCGAGCCTCCGAGTCGCGAATGATGGAGGCCGACTCATGAACGCACTCTTCTTTCAGACCATCCAGTAATTCTGTCTTAGCTTCCTCTGCGGTCAAACCAGCAACCTCTTCAAGGCGGGTTGCAACTTCAGCCTCTGCGCGCTCAACATCTTTTGCACGGCGATCTACCTGACCCTGCAAAGAGGAAATCTGATGTTCGCGATGATCGAGGGCTTCGGTGCGCTTATCAAGGCTCTGCTCGCGTTGATTGAGGTGATTTTCGCTGGAACGCACAGCCTTCATACGTTCCTTGCTCTCTCGCTCGGCATCCTGCTTCATCTTGAGGACTTCATCCTTCGCTTCAACAAGAGCCTCGCGCTTCATGCTTTCAGCCTCGCGCTGGGCATCGGCGAGTGCATTCTGGGCTTCAAGAGCCGTAGCGTCATTGCGCTCCTTGAGCACCTTCTGCATCAGAAAATAACCAATTAAAAAGCCAACAACAATCGCTACCACGGCGGCGATTATGATTTCAACCATGAAACTCCCTTTCGTTCATGTTGCGTATTAACTAGGAAGGCAAAAGGGCAACATAAATGCCCTGGAATACCGGGGCAAGAGCATACGCCGAGGAAAAACGACACTATTACATTGTAGAAAATATCTAAAAGCACCAAACCTGGTGCGTAAGCTCAAGCTATTTGATAATAGCTTAAAATTGCAGAAAATGCGCCGAGAACAGCATGTCCCGCAAAGAGACACGCCGTTTTTTCCAGAGAATGCATCAAACATCGATGATTCACTTGCTGTTTTTGGCCTCGTACCATCGTTTGGTTGCTTCAGCGGCAATATCAACAGAATAGCCCGAGCGGATCAACTTCGCATATGCTGCCTGTTTTTCGTTCTTAGACCGTGGTGGCTTACGACACAGCAGGGCAATAGCTGCTTCTTCCTGGCTCGGATTTTCCCGTAAATAATCTTCCGGGAAGCCTTCAAGCTGCTCAAAGGGATCGATAGCGTGATTTCGAAGTTCACGAAGTATGCCAGATAAACCTTTTCCGGAGCGAAGCCGCGAACGCACAAGAACATCGGCAAAACGTGTATCGTCTAAATATCCCACGGATAAAGCTCGGTCTACAGCCGCATCAACAACATCAACTGCGAACCCGTCACGATCAAGACGGTTTCGCACTTCAAGGACCGATCGATCTCTGACCCTAACCAATCGCTCGATCTTTTTAAAAGCTTCCTTCAACTCATCGGATTTATAATTCTCCTGCAGCACCTGACTTTTAGGTGAAGAAAAAGACGCTTGCGGAAACCGCTCCGCAAGCGTCTTGGCATCAATGAAAACCATCCGATTTAAGCCTCGCTGGAATTTGCGGAAGGATCAACAGCAACAGGCTCCTCGCCGATGGCGGGAAGATCGTATTCCGCGCGCACCTTATTTTCAATTTCATTTCGAATATCAGGATGCTCCTTCAGAGTGCGTTTAGCCGCTTCGCGGCCCTGGCCCAATCGCTCGTCACCATAGTTGAACCAAGAACCACTCTTCTTCACAAAACCAGCCTCAACGCCCATGTCGAGAACGCAGCCTTCTTTTGAAATTCCCTCGCCATACATAATGTCAAACTCGGCCTGCCTAAACGGTGGGGCAACCTTGTTCTTTACCACTTTGACTCGAACTCGATTACCGATAAACTCACCATCTTTTTTAACCGAGTCAAAACGACGAACATCAAGACGAACGCTCGAATAGAATTTCAATGCACGGCCACCTGTAGTTGTTTCAGGATTACCGAACATGACACCTATTTTTTCACGAAGCTGGTTAATGAAAACGCAAGTGGTATTGGACCGAGAAAGAGATCCAGCAAGCTTACGCAATGCTTGGCTCATCAGACGAGCCTGAAGGCCAACTGTGGTATCGCCAATTTCGCCTTCGATTTCGGCTCTAGGAACCAAGGCTGCAACCGAGTCGACAACTACGCAGTCAATAGCGCCAGAACGAACGAGCATATCGCAGATCTCAAGCGCCTGCTCGCCAGTGTCGGGCTGAGAGATAAGCATTTCATCTACATCTACACCAAGCTTAGCGGCATAGACAGGATCCAGCGCATGCTCGGCGTCAATAAAGGCAACAACACCACCTGCAGCCTGCGCCTCAGCAATGATATGAAGAGCAATGGTCGTTTTACCACTTGATTCAGGGCCATACACCTCAACAATTCGACCACGAGGAACGCCACCGATGCCTAAAGCGATATCTAATGGAAGGGCTCCGGTTGGAATTACGCCAACTTGCATGTTGGTGTTCTCCCCCAGTTTCATAATGGCACCCTTGCCAAATTTCTGTTCAATTTGATCAGTGGTGATCTTGAGGGTTTTTGCTTTGTCCTGGCTCATTTCTTCTCCTAGCCGAAGGTATTGCGATTGGGCCTAAACGAGAATATCCGAACATGCGTTCGATTGCAATACTTTTCGTTTAAGCAAAACTAATAGTAAAACCGCGTTCTCAAATACATGAGAACGCGGTACTAAAGTGATGCGAAATATATTCAAATCAGGAGCTAATCGGAAACTGGCTCGGGTCGGCTATCGTCGAGAGCGTAAGCGAATAACTCAAGCGCAAAATCCACAGTAGCGCTGCGTATAGCATTGCGATTGCCGTCAAAATGACGAATAAAGGTTTTAGTATGGTTCTTAGTTGCCAAGCCAAACCAAACAGTGCCGACGGGCTTGCCAGGAACAGCCCCGCCAGGCCCCGCGATCCCGGTAACAGCTACGGCTATATCGGAATTTGCGACGCGAAGAGAACCCTCCGCCATTGAGGCAGCAACCTCGGAGCTTACTGCGCCAACCCGCTCAAGATCGGCTGCAGAGACACCCAGCACATTAATTTTGACATCGTTTGAATAACTGATAATTCCGCCCTCGACAACAGCTGAACTACCAGGCACGCCGGTAAGAGCGCCACCAATAAGACCACCTGTGCAGCTCTCAGCAGTCGAAAGATGCTTTCCTTCTTTAATAGCGCGATCAATAACGGCGTTTGGAGAGCACGAGAAATCATCGGAGTCCTTTTTCGAACCCGCATTACCAAACCCAAGAATGGGAGCGCACTTCATAAAATAGTCAACCATAGAAACGACGGTGAGCACTAGCGCAACTATCATGAAGAACCACGAGATCACGTACAAAGCAAGTTCCATATCAGGATGCAGTGCGAGCAACGCGTCGGAACCCTTAACAATAAAGAGTAAGATCGCAATGATCTGGAACACCGTCTTGAATTTTCCATACCAACTTGCCGCAACAACAACTCCATGCGTCGCCACAAGCATTCGAAGACCCGAAACAATGAACTCACGAGCGATTATGAGCAACGCAACCCATGAAGGAAGGACTTGAAGTTCGATAAGCGCCAATAACGCCGCCGCCACCAAGATCTTGTCGGCCAAGGGATCTATGAACTTTCCGAAGTTCGTTACCTCTCCCCTGCTTCGCGCCAAATATCCATCCAACGCGTCAGTGCACGATAAAATTGCGAAAATCAGTGCAGCAACCCAAGGCTTACAGAGCTCGGCATTATGCCAATCCGGTATATAAGTCGGCCAAGGGGAAATTATTGCCACGACAAAGACAGGGACAAGCAGGATCCGGACAAGGGTGACAATATTGGCCGGAGTCCACAGCGTAGTTTCGTCAAATTCCTTTTCAGTCACCCAGGGCCTCCATCTCGTAAAGAAGCGTGTCGCTGATTGATACGGTATGAACCTCGCCAACAGCACCGTTTTCCAAATAGGTCACACCGTCAACATCGGGGGCCTGGCATTGTGCACGGCCATACAATTGACCGTCTTCCTCGCAACCAAGGACGAGAACGTCCATGCTCGTTCCTATTCGCTGAGAAACGACATGGGAAGAAACGGCGTCGGCAATGTCGCGGAGCTCTTGAAGACGTGCCTGTTTGGTGTCTTCATCAACCTGATTAGGCAATTCGGCAGCAGGGGTACCGTCTTCGGGCGAATAGGCAAAAATACCCACATAATCAAATTCGGTCTCCGAAACAAAATCACAAAGATCATCAAATTGCTCTTCTGTTTCGCCTGGATAACCAACTATTAACGTCGTACGCAAAGCAATACCAGGAATACGCTGGCGAATACGCGCAACCATCTGTTCGTATTCAGCGCGTGAGCCAGAACGATTCATCGACTTCAAAATCTCCGAATCGCAATGCTGCAGAGGTATATCAAAATAATTGCAGATGTTGTCATGAGTAGCCATGACGTCAAGCAGCTCATCTGTCATCCCGGCGGGCTGTAGATACATAACTCGGAACCAGGTATCAGGATACGCTTCAGACAATCGCTTCAGCAGCGAAGCAAGGTTCTCGCGAGGTTTCAAGTCAAGACCCCAGATACCAGAATCCTGAGCTATGAGCACGATTTCTTTGGTGCCAGATTCAACCTTAGCCTTAACGTCAGAAGCGATTTCATCATAAGAAAAGCTGTGATATCGACCACGAATGAACGGGATGGTACAAAACGAGCAAAAGCGATTGCATCCGTCAGAGATCTTCACATACTCGCTAGGTGCATAATCGAAATCAACTTCAACGGAATTACGTACGCTTGATACGCCCAAAAGATCGTCGATTATTTCAACGATATTATCTTCTTCTCTGCAGGTAACAAATTTGTCTGCCTCGGTTAGCTCTTCTTCGAGGTCATCACCAAATCGAGAAGGCATGCACCCACACACCACAAGTTTGGCATCCCCTGAAGCAACCGAATCATAACCAGCTATTTCAAATACGGCATCAAGGCTTTCTTCGATAGCCGACTGAATAAACGAGCATGTATTGACGACGATAACATCAGCAGAATCGGCAATATCGACAATAGAATAGCCAGCTCGAATAAGGTCTTCCTGCATTCGGGCGCTATCCGATTCGTTCTTTGCACAACCAAGCGTTAAAAAGGATACGTTTTTTGACATGGTGCAACGAATTCCTAGCGATAATTAGTAAATTGCAAAGGCTGACCGTAATCCTTCTCTTTCAAAAAGGCAATAACCTCTTGAAGTGTATCGAGCTTGGGCCCTGATACGCGAAGCTTATCTCCCTCGATGGCGACCTTCACCTTGAGCTTAGTAGCCTTGATGTCCTTGTTGATTTTTCCTGCTGTGTCACGATCGATACCCTCAATAATCTTAGCGGTTTGGCGAACCGATCCACCGGTAGCAGACTCAAGCTTGCCCCAATCAAGAGCATTCAGAGCGATTCCGCGCTTAATAAGCTTAGAGGTAAGAACATCCTTTACCTGATTATTAACAAAATCGCTCGGCGCAGATACCGTAAGGGTTTTACCGGACTTGTCTAATGCAATGTCAGCACCAGAGTCTTTAAGGTCATAACGCTGAGAAATCTCCTTCTTCGCTTGCCCGAAAGCATTATCGACTTCCTGCATATCAATCTGGGATACAACGTCGAAGCTAGAATCTTTAGCCATGGTTAATCCTCTCAAAATCGAATTTAATAAAGCCATCATGTTAGGCCATATAGAAAAATAGGTTAGCACGATTCATCTGAAAATCGTGCTAACCCAAAAACATCTACGTAGGCAAAACGCGTCCTATTCAGATGACGACGACCTGGAACTCGCAGATGACGTCTTAGCAGAGTCGGTCGAACTGTCCGACGAGCTTTGAGAGCTCGACGATGCAGCAGCAGACGTATCCCGCTTCACATTCGGATGATCGTTATACCACTGGTCTAAGATTTCGCTAAAGGAAAAAGTTTGGTTTACGATACCTGAGCTGTTGGCCTTAAGATCAACAGCTTCATCATTGATCGTCACCGATACGCCCTTTGTTTCAGTAGAAACAAAGCGAATTTTAGACGAGCTAGTGTAGGTTTTTTCTGCTGGCCCAGACACTGTACCCGACTCTTGAGCCTTGTCGTCAACATAAACTTCGATATAGGACTCACTGCCCTTATCAACGGAGTATTTCAAGGTGAATTCAGTTGGAGCAGTTTGGTCAGGAGAGGAATCTGTTTGCTGCTGATTTGACGAAGATTCGCTTTCTGCATTTTGCGTAGACTGAGCGCCGGTAACAGGGATATTGGTCTGAGGCGCAGTTTGATGCGACAGCATCATAGCCACAACGAGAACAACAACGATGACAAAAACAGCAATGATAGCAACAAGGATATTCCGACTTCTATTTGGGTTCGGAATATTCTGCGGAGCTGCATACATATTTCCATATTTCCCCGAAGGCATAGCAGATCTACGGGCGCGATGAGCGACCTGAGGGTTGTGGTGCGAAGGGTATACATCGGCATTTTGAGAATACACGGCTCGACCAAACCCATTAGAGCTGCCATCATACAGATCTTTTTCATCGGGCTGAGAAAAAGATGAACGAGATTTACGAGCAACCCGCCCACCAACTTTTTCAAATGACGAAGTAGTGTATCCGTTGGCTTCGCGTCCATGCGGATCGCGATGCATTCGAATAGAGTCACCAACGCTTTGATGAGCCTGCTCTACCTGATAGGCATATTCCTGATCTAAGTACATTCTGCTGACATCCTGAGCGTTAAGGCCAAGGAGCCGAGAATAAGCAATGATCATATTGCGCGCATATCCGCGAGAGGGCATGCGCTTAAAATCACTATTTTCGATCGCGACGATAATATCCTGGCGAATACGCAGATCGCGAGATACCGAAGCCAGGTCTCGCCCTTGGGCCAATCGTGCTTCCTTAAGCACGCTGCCGAAGCTGATCTGGTGCATGACGTTCCTACCTCTTCTTACTTACTGCGAATCATTAGCTTCAAAGGCTTTGATAGTTTCGAGCTCCATCGGGTCCACCAAAACCTCGCGAGGCTTTGACCCGTTTGGTGGACCAACGATGCCCTTCTCTTCAAGCAGGTCCATAATCCTGCCAGCACGCGAATACCCTACGCTAAGCCTGCGCTGCAGGTTCGACGTAGAGCCCATACCTGAAGAAACCACTATCTCAGCGGCATCCCACACCAAGGGATCATCAGAGCCAGAGGCGGTTCCACCGGAACCATCGGGCATAGAATCCCCTAGAGTAATGAGATTGGTTTTAAGAATATCATTGTGATATTCGGGCTCTCCTTGCGACTTCAATTTCTCCACGACAGCAGATATCTCATCCTCGGAAACAAAGCAGCCCTGAATTCGCTGCGGTTTGGCCAACTCGGGCTTGGAAAGCAGCAGGTCTCCTAGACCAATAAGATTTTCAGCGCCGGGAGTGTCCAGGATGACACGTGAATCGATACCGGAAGCAACATTAAACGCGATACGATTAGTGATGTTAGCCTTGATAAGACCCGTAACTACATTCGTAGAGGGGCGCTGCGTTGCTACGATGAGATGGATTCCCGCTGCACGCGCAAGCTGAGCCAGACGCGAAATCGAAAACTCCACCTCTTTGCCTACATTCATCATAAGGTCTGCGAGCTCATCGATGATGATGACGATATACGGCATCTCAGCCGCGGGAGCATCGTTGATTTCGAGCCCCTTTTGAACCTTGGCATTGTATTGACCAATATTTCTAGCGCCAATGCCACTAAAAACCTTCAGCCTACGCTCCATCTCGGCTACGGCCCAGGAGAGAGCGCTAGCCGCTTCCCTCGCTTCGGTAACAACAGGAACGTACAAATGAGGGATGCCATTATAGGGAGTAAACTCAACACGCTTAGGGTCAATCATGATCATACGTACTTCGGAAGGCGTAGCACGCATAAGAATCGACATAATCATGCCGTTGATGGCGACCGATTTACCAGAGCCCGTCGTACCACCAATTAGCAAATGGGGCATAGTTGCCAAATTGCTAACGATGCTTTCACCTTCCACATCCTTGCCAATGGCAATTTGAAGAGGTCCGGCAGGAGCATCTTTCAGGACATCACCCAAAAATACTGTCTCGCGTTTTTTGTTGGGCACTTCAATACCAACGTAATTAGTGCCTGGAATAGGAGCAAAGATGCGAACACCAGGCGCAGCAAGAGCGAGGGCTATATCGTCAGTCAAATTAGAGACACGATTTACTCGAACACCTGAAGGAAGATCGACCTTAAACAGGGTAACGGTAGGCCCGTGAACCCAACCAACAACATCAGCGCCTACGCCAAAGTCGGAAAGCGTCTCCTGGAGCAACAAACCAGTGGCGCGAAGGGAAGCCTCGCTCTCCTTGGTGACTGGAGTTTTTTCGGAAGTATTGAGCAAGCTCATTTCGGGGAGATCAAAACCCTCCAATGGCTCTGGTGTAGCAACATCTGACGCCTTTTTGCGGACAGGCCTAGCGGCCTGATCCTGAGGAAGTGACAGCTCGTCCTTCTTGTCAGCTTTAGGACGCGACCCAAGCTTTCGGGTAAGTTGCTTAGGCGCCTCCCCTGCAGCTTTCGGGGAAGCCGCGTCAAATGCCATGGTGGTTTGCACTGCAGCTTCACGAGCGCGCTGGCCATTCGTGCGTTGGCTTTTTTTCAATGATTTAGATGGCATCTCGGAAATTACCTGAGTTTTACCAGCAGCAAAAGCAGCTTTGTTCGCGTCGATGGCCTGTGTGGGCATACTTCCATGAACATCGACTTTCGTTGGATCAGTGTAACCTGCATCAACGGAATTCTTGCCCTTCCTAACGCGAGCGAAGGACATACGAGGCAAGTGATCAAATCCGTCTTCTTCGTCTCCAGATGCATCGGAGCGACCTGCCGCATGAGCGCGAATGTTTTCGATGAGAGACGATAGAGAGAAGCCAATTACGATTAGCGCAATGATGATCAAACCAATCATCAAAATCATGGAAACGGTCAAACCGAACAGCTCGAGACCTGCCCAGGCGATAGCGCCACCCACATAGCCACCATGGTCGACAAGTAACACCTGGATAAACAAACAATTTGGATCAACATCAGCACCTGGCGTGAAAAGAGACACAATAGTTAAGAACGCAAGGAACAAAAGACCGAACCCAATTGCCACACGTGCTGGCACCATCTCTCGTTCAAAACGAATTAGCAACGTAGCTGCCAAACCAATAAGCAAAAAGGGAAGCACGTATGCGCCAATGCCGAAGCAGAAACGAAGTCCGAGAGATATCGCGCCCGTTACAACGCCCTCAGACCCCATAAACACCATGGCGAATAGAGCAATGGAAAGCACTATTAAGGCAACCGCAGATATATCGCGCTTGGTACGCTCATCAAAAATATGGCCGTAACTGGGCGCAGAATCACGATGCTGTGATTTTTTTTCACGCGAAGCAAGCTTGCGGACCCCCGGCTGGGAGCCCGCCTTACTTGACTGGTGTTTGTTTCGGCGCCCTGTTTGCTGAGATGCCATTCGAAACCTTTCGTGCGTTTAGTGTGAGTTTAGCTTCGCATGAGGCCCTGAGGCCTGGATCTGTAGACCTCGAGGATGTTGATTACCACTAGAGGGCGCTGATTGGTGCGCTCCCAAAGAATTGAAAGCAAAGCGCTTCGAGCGGCACGCTTTACGGCACGAGACTCTTCGTTCTTTGAAAGAGATCGCTTCAATGCGCTCGAAACAGCATTCGTTACAGCTTCAACAAATTGGGGCTCATCACCGCCAGGAATACCATGCATTTCCACCTGAACGCCACTGAGCAAATCGTGTGATTCCGCTTTGACGGCGCAGGCAATAACTGCAACGCCTTGTGAACCAAGATTCGTTCTTTCGTTCAAAACAAACTCGGAGGTATCGCCAACGCTTAATCCATCGACCAAGATAATACCGCTCGGAACGGGCTTTCCTCGACGAACCCCCTTTGGGGTCAACTCAAGAGATTCGCCGTTTTCGCAAATGAAGATATTCTTTTTCTGAACGCCTGTAGCTTCAGCCAACGCAGCGTGAGCCCGTAAGTGAGTGGCCTCGCCATGGACTGGCATAAAGTGCTTAGGCTGAACGATAGAAAGAACAAGCTTCAGTTCCTCCGCTGAAGCATGGCCGGAAACGTGAACACGGGCACGGCTTTTGTCGTAAACATCCGCTCCAATCTTAGCCAAGTCATTCGTTACCTTAGTTACGGCTTTTTCATTACCGGGCACAGGCGTAGCCGAAATAATAACCGTATCGCCTTCATCAACCGAAATAGTCTTATGGTTATCACTTGCAATTCGAGCAAGTGCAGAAAGCGGTTCGCCCTGCGAGCCCGTGCACATAACTACATACGAATCAGGAGGACAGCCTTTCAGATCGTACGCATCGATAATATCCTTATCGGCGATCTTTAAATACCCTAGACGACGCGCAATATCGGTATTCTGAACCATAGAGCGACCAGTGACAGCAACCTTACGCCCATTACGCACCGCCGCATCGCAGATCTGCTGCATGCGATGAATATGAGAAGCAAAGGAAGCAACGACAACACGACCCTTGGCCCGAGAAATGATAGAGTCAAGAACTTTGCCGACTTCCGCTTCGGAGGGGGTGAAATTCGGATTGGTGGCATTGGTAGAATCCGACATCATCAAGTCAACGCCCTCTTCGCTAAAGCGGGAGAGAGCGGCGAAGTCAGTACGAACCCCATCAATAGGACTTTGATCCAGTTTAAAGTCGCCTGTATGAAGCACATTGCCAGCAGGAGTGCGGAAAAATACACCAACTGCACCGGGAATAGAATGGTTGACGGAGAAAAACTCGGCAGTGATACACCCAAGCTTAATAGACTGGCCGGGCTTTATTTCGCATAACTTGGCATTCTTGATCTTATGTTCCTTAAGCTTGCCCTCGATAAGGCCAAGAGTAAGCTTGGTTGCGTAAATAGGAACCTTGCGATCAAGATCTTTAAGCAAATACGGCAAAGAGCCCGTGTGGTCCTCGTGCCCGTGGGTAATTACTATTCCGCGCAACTTATCAGCATGCTCAAGAACATATGAATAATCAGGCAGAATCAGGTCAACACCTGGATGATTGTCATCGGGGAACATAAGGCCAGCATCATCAAGCACCATATCGTTAGCGCATTCGAAAGCGGTCATGTTCTTGCCGATAGCGTCCAGACCGCCTAAGGGGATTATGCGAAGCTTAGCCTTAGGATCGCGCTTGCCCGCGTGGTTATGCTGGACAGATTTTTTTCCGCGACTTGAATTTTGGGAATGATGTTTTTTACCTGCCTCGGAGCTTTTATCTTTAGCACTCTTCGAATTCTCGTCGTCGAATTTCGATAATTTTGGACGCTTCCGCTCAAGGTGAACATGCTTCACCGATTCTGTTGCTTGGGGTTTACCCTGAATATTTTTAGGCTCATTGATTTCTTCAGCCATTAGATTCCTTTTCATTCTGTATTTGTACTTCATATATAAGATGAGGCCCTCTAATACCTAGCAAGTCAGGCCCATCTGCAGACCAAAGCAGTGCGCAAATAACGCATAGATTAACTAATTAATAATAACGTTCCCAACTCAAATATGTTAATCATCCATGAATTCTTCCCTATCTTCCCTGAAAAGAATCCAACAAAATTAGCCGAATTCGAAACAAACGCAAAGTGAAAAATATACAAAAAAAGCGAGGTCGAAACCTCGCTTTTGGAAACGTATGACAAATGCCGAAGCTTACTTCAAAACACCAACTTCGCGCATTACCTGAGCCAAATGATCAGATTGCTCAGGAGTAGCGTCTACCAAAGGAAGACGAACTCCGCCAACGTGGAAGCCGGAAAGATTCAGTGCCTCCTTGACCATGATCGGATTAGCCGTAACAAAAAGCTCATTCATCAAGGGCAGGAGCTTTTCATTGGCAACCGCAGCCTCATCAAATTTCCCCTCGGCACAAAGGGTGGTAATTTCCTTCATGCGATCAGGCGCAACATTGCCTGTTGTGGAAATTACGCCAGCGGCACCTAATTTCATCATGTCGTAAGTAAGGGAATCATCGCCAGAATACACATCGAATCCTTCGGGCGCATTAGCGATAATCTCCGCAACCTGGTTAAGATCGCCAGAAGCTTCCTTGATGGCAACGATGTTATCGCAATCGTTGGCAAGTCGTAACGTTGTTTCAGGCGTCATATTGATACCAGTACGACCGGGGATGTTGTACAGAATAATAGGAAGGTCGACGGCATCTGCAATAGTTTTAAAGTGCTGATAGAGGCCTTCTTGCGGGGGCTTGTTGTAGTAAGGAACCACCAACATAAACGCATCAACGCCGAGTTTCTGAACATCACGGGCAAAATCAACCGTATCAGCGGTGCAATTATCTCCAACATTGGCGATAACCGGCACTTCACCCTTAACTTCAGAAAGAACTGCTTCAAACAGCTTCATCTTCTGAGGATAGAACACCGTAGGGCTTTCGCCTGTGGTGCCATTAACGATAAGAGCATCGCTTCCGCCGTCTACAAGGCGGCGAGCCAAAGCACGTACCTGATCTAGGTCGAGCTCAAGATTCTCGTCAAATGGGGTAACCATTGCGGGAATCATGCGACCAAAGCGTGGCTCATTTGCAGCGGTCATGTGTAACTCCTTCATTCGCTAATTCAACGTGGCTCATTATTGCATGATGTACGGCGCTATGCCATGAAGTTTTCCAAACCAACGACTAAGCCGCTGCATTTGCCTACCGAACGGATACCAAGAAGAACACCTGGCATATAGGAAGTACGATCCCATGAATCGTGACGAATAGTCAGCGTCTGCCCCATCGATCCGAAAATCACTTCTTGACTTGCAACGTACCCCATTGAACGTACAGAATGCACTGGGACACCTTCCACCAATGCCCCGCGCGCACCTTCACATCCATCAATCTCGGTTTCAGAGCCAGGAGCAACGCTGGTGAAATCTCTGGAACGAGAGATTATCTGAGCAGTGCGCACCGCAGTGCCGCTTGGCGCATCTTTCTTATTGCAGTGATGGAATTCAATAACCTCCGATTCGGGGAAGTAAGGAGCGGCAGCTTTGGCGAATTCCATCATAAGCACCGCACCAGTGGTGAAATTTGGAGCATAAAATAAGCATGTGCCAGGTTTAGCGCTCGCAGCAAGAGCATTGAGGGTATCATCGCTCATCCCCGTTGTTCCCACAACGCAATCCACGCCTGCCGGCAAGGCTTTTTCCAAAGTCTTGGCAACGACGCTAGGCTGGGTAAAATCGACTAAAACATCGAAGGGTGAACCCTGAAGTGCCTCATCAATGCTTTTATAGGTAGCAAAAGGTGCTTCTCCACCAAACGGGTCAATCCCGCATACCACTTCCATGTCCTTAGCAGCGGTGACCGCATCCACGACAGCGGAACCCATGCGGCCGGCATAACCAGCAACAGCAACAGAAATCATACGTACTCCTATTCAAATACCCATTTCAGGCAACTAATCGCAACTATACGACTTAAATGATTCAAATATGTTAAGCACTCGTAGGCTACTTAAATGCCACCAAGCAAGACTAGAGCTACCAACAACGTAACGAATTAGGGAATTAGCCAAAAACAAGATCCGAAAGCTCTTCTTGACTATATGGCGATATAACAGCGATAGCCGGCTCTGCCGAGAAGAGCTCTTGAGCCATATCGAGCACCTGCTGCTTAGTAACGGACCGGTATCCTTCCGTTTGCTGTTCGGGGGTAGTTTGCTCCAAACCGAGAGTCTCGCGTTTTCCCAATCGAACCATATGAGAATTGGTCGACTCCAAGCCAAGAAGGAGCTGTCCGCAGATAAGGTCAATATTGCGAGAAAGCTCATCCTCAGAAACATAGTCTTGAGCAATCGCGTCCAGCTCAGAATGGATAAGCCGCATAACTTCCTGAGTGTTGGAAGGTCGTGTGCCAGCATAAATACACCACTGCCCAACACCCTGATAGCCAGCTTGCATCGCATAAATCGAATATACAAGACCGCGCTTTTCGCGTACCTCCTGAAACAAACGTGAAGACATAGAACCGCCAAGAATGGTGGTGAGCACCGTGGCGATATATCGCCGTTCGTTTCCCAGGGGCAGCCAGGGTACACCATACACAATATGGGCTTGCTCGATATCGCGCTTCTGGCTAAATAAACCTGAGGAGAATTGAGGCTGAAGAAGCTTTCGATGCTCCTTTTTACCGGGTTTCATGGAAGCAAAGTATCGCTTTGCCAATGTCACCAACTGATCATGGTCCACGTTGCCCGCAGCAGCTAGAGTGAGGTTTCCGGCATGGTAATGCTCAGCATGGAAATCGACGCAATCGGCATGTCGATAACTGCCAACCCGATCTCGAGTTCCCAAAACAGGCAAGCCGCAAGGATGATTAGGCAAGTTGCTCTGAGAATATAGCTCATAGACATAATCATCGGGGGTGTCTTCGGAACGCGCAATCTCTTCAATCACTACTTCACGTTCAGTATCAATGGCATCCTGAGAAAAATTTGACTCAATCACCATCTCCGCCAAAACGGAAAGGGCGTCCTCAAGCTTGTCATCAACAAAGCGAGCATAGTAACAGGTGTATTCTTTTGAGGTAAAAGCGTTAAGCTCTGCCCCAAGGCGATCAAAATGCATCGAAATATCCAAGGGGCCTTTAGTAGGCGTCCCCTTGAACATCATGTGCTCCATAAAATGAGTAAGACCCGCCTGGTCGGGACGCTCATCACGTGAGCCAACGTTGAACCAGAGGCCCAAAGAAACCAAGCGAACATCAGGCATCGTTCGGCTAATGACCGTCATGCCATTATCCAAAACAGTTTTACATTGCTGGCTCATACGCGCGCCAACCCTTCCAATCTAAATCTATGACTCAATGCTTTCCTTCAGGGCTTTTGCAAGCTGATCGGGACAACTCGTTTTACGGGGACCGCAGGTAATACCTTCGAGCTTGTCGATAACTTCCTCGACAGGCATACCCTCTACAAGCATGGAAATGCCCTTAGTGTTGCCATTGCAGCCGCCTTGAAAAGACACATTGGCAACCTTGCCATCTTCAATGTCAAAATTAATGGCCTTAGAACAGGTACCACGAGTAATAAACGTAGACATACAATAAACCTCTTCTTCGAAAGAGAGCCCTCTGCCCCATTACAGGGTCAGAGGGCTCTCAGATCCGCTTATCAATAACCATTCTATCGCTCTCACAGGGTAGACAAACGCCCAGTAGAGCAATCAGGAGATGATTATATCCTAGTGCTCGGCATGGTCACCATTGTGACGACGACGGGGTTTGCGACCGCCATTGCTGCCTTCACGCTTACCGCGTCGGTCACCATCATCGTGGTGGCGAGAAGGGCGCTCGGAGCTAACCACATCGGGCTTATCGACACGATCAAGGCTGATCTTACCGCTATCGCTAACCTCAATGACCTCAACCTTAACGATGTCTCCGATGTTAAGAACATCTTCAACCTTGCCCACACGGCCGTTAGCCATACGAGAGATATGGAGCAAACCATCCTTGCCGGGAGTAAGACGAACAAATGCGCCAAAATCCTTAATGCCAACGACTTCGCCGTCATACACTTCTCCGACCTCGGGAACCTTGACGATACCCAAGATAGCTGCCTTGGCAGCAGCGCCGCCTTCGGCATCGACGGAAGCAATACGGACGGTGCCATCTTCTTCGATCTCGATAGTGGTATTCGTCTCATCCTGAAGACCTCGAATAACCTTGCCACCAGAACCGATAACATCACGAATCTTATCGGAAGGAATATGGATGGTCTCAATGTGAGGAGCGTAAGGAGAAAGCTCCGCACGAGGAGCATCGATTGCCTCGAGCATCGCCTTCATGATAAAGGCGCGACCCTCCTTAGCCTGAGCCAAAGCACGGGCCAAAATATCAACAGAAAGACCCTTGGCCTTGTTGTCCATCTGGAGTGCAGTGATGCCATGCTCTGTACCGCAAACTTTAAAGTCCATGTCGCCAAGGAAGTCTTCAAGACCCTGAATGTCGGAGAGGATGACGATGTCATCGCCTTCCTTGATAAGACCCATTGCAATGCCAGCGACGGGAGCCTTGATAGGCACGCCAGCATCCATCAAAGCGAGGGTAGAGCCACAGGTAGAAGCCATGGAAGAAGAACCGTTGGATTCCATGATCTCGGAAACTACGCGAATAGCGTAAGGAAATTCTTCCTCATCAGGGAGAACAGGCAGGAGCGCGCGCTCAGCCAAGGCACCATGACCGATTTCACGACGCTTAGGTGCACCCATACGACCAACCTCGCCAGTGCAGTACGGCGGGAAGTTGTATTGATGCATGTAACGCTTACCCTCTGCAGGATCGATGGTATCGAGGCGCTGCCATTCGTTGAGCATGCCAAGCGTCGCGATAGAGAGAGCCTGGGTTTGACCACGCTGGAAAAGACCAGAACCGTGAACACGAGGGAGATAGCCAGCCTTAATGTACAAAGGACGAATTTCGGTGCTAGAACGACCGTCAGCACGCTCACCCGTTTCAATAACCATCTTACGCATTGCATGCTTTTCGAGTGACTTCAATGCAGCAGCAATATCGGAACCCCAAGCAGCACGTTCTTCCTCGGTGAAGTCGTTTTCCTTAACGGAATTCTTCACTTCTTCGACCTTTGCCATACGAGCAAGCTTGTCTGCATCCTTCAATGCGGCCGACATTTCATCGAAATGATTGTCGACACGCTCTGCGATAGAAGGATCGGCAACATGAATAGGCCATTCCTTAGGCTGCGGATCGACCTTAGCCAAGAATTCGGCTTGCTTTTCACAGAACGCCGCAATTGCTTCCTGGCCAAAAGTCATGGCTGCAAGCATGTCCTCTTCGGTAATCTCCTGAGCACCAGCCTCAACCATGGAGATATAATCCTTGGTACCTGCAATGGTCAGCTCGAGATCGGAATTCTCTTCTTCCTCATAGGTCGGGTTAACGATGAACTCGCCGGTATCGATATTGCGACCGATGCGAACGCACGCAGCAGGGCCATCGAAAGGCGCACTAGCCACCATGAGAGCCGCAGAAGCACCTGCTACAGAGATGGTGTCGGGCTGATGCTCGCCATCAACAACCAACGTAGTGGCAACCACGTGAACTTCCTGCTTAAAACCATCAACGAAACCAGGGCGGATTGGACGGTCGATCATACGAGCCGTCAGGATACCCTTGTCGGAAGGCTTTGCTTCGCGCTTCAGGTAGCCACCGGGAATACGACCTACCGCATACATCTTTTCCATGAAATCAACAGTCAGCGGGAAAAAGTCATAATCCTTCTCCTGCTCGGAAATCACAGCAGTAACCAATACGGTGGTGTCACCGCAGGTGACCTTCACGGCACCAGAAGCCTGCTTTGCAAGCTCGCCGGTGGAAAGGGTGTAGTGCTTTCCGTAGAGGTCGAACGATTCAGTAATAATGTCCATCTTTTTTCTTTCACTTCCCTTGCGCCCTATTGCGCAAAGCCTCTTTGCACCCGCTTTTCAGGTGCGCGAGCAGCAATGGCCTCCATTGCCGACCGCCGAATATACAAAAAGCCCGCTAGCGCGGGCTTAATGCTTAGATGTTGTCGCGAATGCCGAGCTTCTTGATGAGTTCACGGTACTCAAGAACGTCGCGGTTCTTGATGTAAACGAGAAGACGACGGCGCTTACCTACGAGCATGAGCAGGCCACGACGGGTGTGGTGATCCTTGGGGTGTTCCTTCAGGTGCTCGGTCAGGTTCTTGATACGCTCGGACAGGATAGCAACCTGTACCTCTGCGCTACCAGAGTCCTGGGGGTTCTTGCCGAACTCAGCCATGAGCTCTGCAGTGCGTTCTTTGGAGATGCTAAGCTTGTTAGGCATCTGTCCACCTTTCTACATCTAATTCCCTCCATGCCGAGCAAGCAAGCGGGTGGTGCATGCGAGCTAGGCGTGAAGCCTACTTACTGCAAAATGCAGCTTATTTAGTATACGCGAGCGTCTTTTCAGGCTCAACAGCTTTCTGAGGTTGTGTTCGACATGTGAAGATAATCAAAATGCCACTAATTAATCAACGACATTCAGTGAAGAAATTAACGGAATTGCCGTCGCAACGCCCCAGAGAGCAAAGCCAATCAGCTCGATTCATGCCCAGAGAAGGGCATTGTCGGTCATGGCTGCAACGTCGAAGAGCTCCAAAAAAGTTCGCCTTCAGCGGCGCAAAAGGGCCCATTTGCCAACAACATCAAACTTACGCCTCAAAGCACCACCAAGACACATCTCACAATCCTCTTCCATGAGCCTACAACAAGAATCCCCCAATGCTAAAGCTTATGAAACCCCAGGGCGAAAATACCCTAGGGTTTCATAACAAGTCCAAACAGCATTTCGGCTCACATCGAGCAATCAACGTTAATTAAGAAGTGCAGCCGAAAATAAGGAAATTTAGCCTTCAGAAAAGAAGACTGGCTACTTCCGGGATGCTTCATATAATTCGACAAGTTTCTTCTGGACATCGTAAGGAGCTGGCTCATATCCATTAAGACGCACAGAATAAGTTCCGCTACCACGAGAAAGGGCTCGCAAATCCTTCGTATACGAGAGGACTTCAGCATACGGAACCCGAACGACAATTATGGTTTCACCCTCGTCGTTGGAATCGGTACCAACAATTCGACCTCGACGTGTAGAGATATCACCCATAACAGCCCCCGCATACGCCTCGCCAACAGTGATATCCATATCTGCCATAGGCTCCAAAATTATGGGGTCGGCTTGCTGACAGGCAGCTCTGAATGCAAGTCGAGCAGCGGTCTTGAAAGCCATCTCGTTGGAATCTACCGCATGGTAGGAACCATCGAACACTACGCATTTGATATCAACCATGGGATAGCCAGCCAGGAAGCCCTCCGCCATGGTTTCCTGGACACCTTTGTCCACAGCCGGAATGAGATTCTTCGGAATTCTGCCGCCAACCACTTCACTCTCAAATGCGTAACCTTCACCTGGGTTAGGAGAAAGACGAAGCCAACAATCGCCAAACTGTCCAGAGCCGCCAGTCTGTTTCTTATGACGACCCTCTGCTTCTGCGGTTTTTTGAATCGTCTCGCGATAAGGAATTCGAACAGGAACAAGATGCGCTTCGATCTTCGCCTGATTTTTTAACTTGTTCAACAGCACATCTACATGCATGTCGCCCATCGTAAATACAACTTGTTGATGAGTTTCTTCGTATCGGACCAAACGCAGGGTTGGATCAATTTCCGCTTGCTTGGAAAGGAATGTTCCCAGCTTATCCTCATCCTTCTTATTTTCAGCTTCAAGGGCGATGGGGTAAAGCGGAACGGGACTTGGCAGCGGATCAACCTCGATATCGCCAGAAAGCGAGAGTGTATCACCGGTTTTCGTCTCATTCATCTTGGGGACCACAATGATATCGCCGGCTTTGGCGCTCTTAACATCCATAGGCTCCTTGCCCATCATCACGTAAAGATGAGAAAGACGTTCTTTCTTCTTACTACGCGCGTTCGTAAGCTCCATTCCAGGCTCAAGGTATCCGGAAAGCACTTTGATAAAGCTCATGCGGCCAACATACGGATCGGAGAGCGTCTTGAAAACGAACCCAGCAGGTTCGCCCGTTTCGTCAACATAGAGCTCTTCACCATTAGCCAAATAGAAGGGCCCGTGTGCACGAGGATGGGGAAAATAGCTTGCAATATCCTCCATTAGACCTTTGATGCCCTGCTTGATAATCGTAGAGCCGACGAAGACGGGTATAAAAATCTCTTGCGCAATCGCTTTATCAAGCAGCTGCTCAAGTTCTTCTTGGGTTAACTGCTCTTCGCCATCAAGATATTTCATCATCAAGTCTTCGTCAGCTTCCGCGACTAAATCGCACAACTTATCGCGAGCAACTTGGGCAACATCAAGATAATCCTCAGGAATCTCCTCGACGCGTTCGTCTTCTCCCTCAAAGTAACGAGCTTTCATACGAAGAACGTCGATCACGCCCTTAAAGTCTTTATCAACGCCCATAGGTATAGTTACTGCACCCAAACGAGAACCAAAGCGAGCATGGAGAGTGGCCATTGCTACATCAAAATTGGCATGCTCACGGTCGATATGATTGATGAAAACGCAGCGGCATAACCTCATAGTTTCAGCCTCATGCCACAAACGCGTGGTCATAACCTGAGGACCGTCAACGGCATCGACAACGAACATGGCCATCTCAGCCGCCTGCATAGTTGCAAGCGTATCTCCAAGAAAATCAGGCTGACCCGAGGTATCAAGCAAATTGATTTTGTAATCCTTATAAGGAATGGGCGCAATTGACGTGCCTAAGGTGAAATGACGACGAATCTCCTCTTCGTCATAGTCGAGGTATGACTTGCCGTCATGAGTTGTTCCCATGCGCGGAGTTTTCCCAGAAACGTGCAGCATCGCTTCGGCAAGTGATGTTTTGCCGGCACCGTCTTGGCCTACCAGCACAATGTTACGTACATGTTCGGTTGCGGGAGCAGCCATAATACACCCCTCTTTCCTCCTTCAGGCATCCCCATGCCTGAAGGACTTGCTGCAATATCCCTCAACATTGCAGCAGATCATTCACAGTGAACAAGTTCATAAAACCCAGTGTAGCGTAATAGCGCCAAGGAGTAACCACCATGGGTAATGCCAGTCTGAAAAAGAGAGCGTTTGAAGTTGATCGAGTTATCTAAACGATATTAAATAGTCCAGAGATTTCAATGAAATACCCAAATGTTGGCGAATCCACAGCTGAAGGAATCGCATAACGCGCAAACGTTCGTCAACTTCTATTTCAAAATGAGAAATCTCCTCGAAAGTGCTGAACAGCAAAGCCTGAGCCCACAGCACGGTATCGCGAGAAAGGGCAATTGTTTCGCTCGCATAACTGCAAGACGGACAAACCATACCACCATCAACAAGCGAAAAGGGCGCACGAGAGGGAAGCCTTTCTGGTGAAATTGAATTTCCGCACTCAACACAGGTATCAAAACGAGGACGAAAGCCCAAAACAGCAAGCGTTTTAAGCAGATAACCAGCCGTATAACAATCAGGGGATGCAACAGCGTTTTCCAAATTGGCAGCCTTTAATGCCTTCAGCGCAACACATGTCATAGGAAACAAGCGTTCATCTTCCAACCCTACTTGAGTAGTTTTGTCAAGAATTTCAACCATAGGCGAAGCTGCCTCCATCAAGGCATAGTCCCTACGAAGATGCTCATTTCCCTCCAGTAGGCGCGCCTCTTTGACGATGTCGAGAGTTTTCCCTTGGCAGAGAAGCAAATCGCAAACAGAATAAACCTCTAAGCGGGAGGCGAAAGAAGAAGAGGGCTTTCGAGCCCCCTTCGCGACCGCTCGTATTTGCGATCCATCACATGAGAGCAAAGTGCAAATCACATCGCTCTCCCCCAGCTTTGTACGACGAAGCACCAAAGCCCTCACGCTATATGAACGCGAAGCCATTGATCCTACGCACCCTCACCATAGCCAAAACGACGAATCTGGTTTAGATCCCGTCTCCAGTTTTTACGAACCTTAACATTGAGATCGAGAAATACCTTTTTGCCCAGAAGGGTTTCGAGGTCCTCGCGCGCCTGGGTACCAACTTCCTTGATAGCATGCCCGCCCTTGCCGATTATGATGCCTTTCTGGCTATCACGCTCCACATAGACAGTGGCATAAATCTTCTGAAGATTCTTTCGGCGATTGTATTCCATGGCATCAACAACCACGCCAACAGCATGAGGCACTTCATCATGTGCGGTAAGCAGGATCTTCTCGCGAATGAATTCGGCAATGATAACTTCGAGAGGCTGATCGGTTTCCATGTCTGCGGGAAACCAAAGTGGGCCAGTGGGCAAGCGACGAACAACAGCTTCAATGAAATCGTCGATACCAGCACCTGTAAGTGACGAAACCTCTACAACTTCATCCCAATCACCTAAAGAAACCGCCTTATGACGCTGTTCGTCGAGAAGCTCATCATTCACCAGGTCGATTTTTGAAAGAACAAGAATCTTCGGAACCCTGTTCTTGGAAAGCTCGGAAATGACCCATTCGTCACCGCGGCCAAAGGGAGCCGATGCATCCAGCAAGAATGCTGCAACATCTATGCCGTCGAGCGACTTTAGTGCCGTGGTATTCAGCTCTTCCCCGAGGGCATCATGGGGTTTATGCACACCCGGAGTGTCAACAATAACCATCTGGTGATCTTCGGTAGTATGAACAGCACGGAAACGATGGCGCGTTGTTTGGGCCGTGGGCGACGCAATGGCAAGTTTTTTTCCCATAAGAGCATTGAGCAAAGTTGATTTACCCGAACTTGGCCGACCAACAAGAGTCACAAATCCCGACCTAAACGTCTTTGGATCGATAGTGCTTTGATTGATTTCCATATAATTCCTTTACAAACGCGCCCTACATCAGGCCAAGCAGGCAAAGAATTCGCGGCGCAAAAATAATCAGGCCAACAACCAATGAGGCCAAAGAAAACAGCAGCACACCGCCAGCGGCGGCGTCTTTTGATTTACGAGCAAGCTCATGATACTCAGGGCTTGCCAAATCAACTATTGCTTCAATCGATGAGTTTAAACACTCGCCGCCCAAAACCAAGCCAAAGCAAACTACAATGACAAGCCACTCATAAGGGTTAATACCAAAACCAAAACCGAGAGCAATGCAGAGCAACATGCAAGCAAATTCAATATGAAAATTGCGCTCGTGAGCTGTGTCGATTATTCCGCGCCCCGCACAACGGAACGCGGCAAAAAGAGAAAAGCCTTCACGCGTCATGCGCGGCTCTCGTTCCATTCACGCATCAGCTTTTCTTCCAGAGCATGCATTATCTCGTAATCATCATCCTCGATATGATCGTATCCGCAAAGATGCAGCAAGCTATGGATGGTGAGGATCGTCACTTCCTCTTCCAGCGTGGTTCCGTATTCTTCGGTTTGGGCAAGAGCTACATCTGTAGCAATGATGGTATCGCCCAATTCAAATTCTTCAACGTCATCCAGAACCTCATCCTCGAATGGAACATTGTCGCACTCAAACGACAAGACATCGGTTGGACGATCGATTCCTCGATACTCACGATTGAGCTCATGGATACGTTCGTTGGAAACGAACGTAACGGTAACATCGGTGCACTCTGGCAAGTTCATCTTTTTCATAACAAACGTGCACAGCTCTTCAATAGGAAAGCCACCAACGAGCTCTTCCCCATGCTCAATAAGTACATTGACTTGCATTGGCAACCTCTTTACAGACGGAGATTCATCTCTTCGGCGCGCGCATAGGCAGCAACAATCCTCGCAACCAGAGAATGGCGCACGACATCGGCATTCTTGAACTCGCAAAAAGCTATATCTTCCAAACCATCAAGAACCTGACGCACAGTCTTTAAGCCTGATATGCCCTTAGGAAGATCAGCCTGAGTAATGTCGCCGGTAATAACCATTTTCGAACCTATGCCCAAACGAGTAAGGAACATCTTCATTTGCCCAGGAGTAGTGTTCTGAGCTTCGTCAAGAACAATGAATGCATCATTGAGCGTACGGCCCCGCATAAACGCCAGGGGAGCAATTTCAATGGTTCCGTCAGCAAGGTACTTGTTCGCACGACCGGGTTCCATCATCTCGAACAGTGCATCATACAAAGGACGGATGTAAGGGTCGATTTTCTCGGTAAGAGAACCGGGAAGAAAACCGAGGTTCTCACCAGCCTCGACAACTGGTCGCGTGAGGATAATGCGACTAACTTGTTTGTTGTTGAAAGCTGCTACCGCCATAGCCATAGCAAGGTATGTTTTGCCAGTACCCGCTGGACCAATGCCAAACGTGACCGTGTTCTTTCGGATGGCATCCACGTATTGTTTCTGCGTGGGTGTTTTAGGACGAATCGCCCGACCGCGATAAGAAAGAATCACATCGTTCTTCATTGGAGGCGGTGCCAATTCGCCGGCCCTCATGAGATTCAAAGAGCGCTTTACCTCGTCGGCCGTAAGAGCCTCGCCCGCCTCAAGCGTTTTTATCAGACCCGCAAAAAGCGTGGTAAGCGATTGCACCTCAAGAGCGTTGCCCTGAATGCGAAGCGAATTCTCATGCAAGGAAATTCTCGCAGCAGTGGAGTCTTCGATTAGGTGAAGAAACTCGTCTTGGGATCCCAATAATGCAGAGGGCTCAATTGGGGATGGGATGACGAGTGTGATGTTCTCTAGATCAGTCATGCCCTCATAATAGCAGCATCGTCAACGCCCGTTAAGCATACATCGACCAAAGCACCCTGGGGGAATCCATCCACACGAACCTTATAATACGATTCCGTCATGCCCCACCCTTCTTGTTCGACAGCAACAAGCTCATGGGAGCCGATACGGCGCTGGGCGTATTGAATACGCAACCGATCGCCCAAAACACTTAATTCATGCGCACGACGTTCTTTTGTTTCAGCTGGAATCTGATCGGTGCGACTTGCCGCTGGCGTACCCTCTCGGCGAGAATACCGAAATACATGAATCTTCGTGAAGCCAACCTCGCGCACCAGCGTGCAGGTATCGGCAAAATCTTGCTCTGTTTCTCCGGGAAAACCCACAATGACGTCTGTGGTAAGGGAAATATCGCCAACTTGCCGCTTCAGCATGGCAACAACCTCTAAGAACTCATGGGCAGAATAAGGCCGATTCATCTCATGTAGAACTTTGTCAGAGCCTGATTGCAAAGGCAAGTGTAAATGACGGCACACGCGCCCCTCAGACTCCGCCATGACTTTCACGAATTCAGGATCAAGCGACCTTGGTTCTACGGACCCAACGCGCAAACGGACGTCATCATGACCAGCCTTGCTCAATTCATCAAGCATCCTGCGGACCAGAGCGCCAAGGCGGATTCGTTTCTCGCCTTCGGTGTAGCAATAGGATCCAAGATCGATTCCGGTAAGGACAAGCTCTTTGACGCCCGCATCGGCCAACGCCAAGGCTTCCTCCAAAACAGCGTAAATCGGACGCGACCAAGCCTTGCCCCGAGCAACATGGACGATGCAGTAAGTGCACGAATGATTGCATCCATCCTGGACCTTCAATGAAACACGTGTAGGGAATTCTTCTCCCACACGAATAAGATTTGCCGAAGAAGCAGCCGAGCCGTCACCCACCTCTTCGAGCAAATCAATTTTATCCACCACGCAGATGCGGGAATCAAGGCCACGGTAAAACTCGGGTTCGATAGCAGCTGCGCAACCAGTAACCACAACTTGCGCAGTCGGATTTTGACGAAGAACGCGTCTGATGCTTTTACGTGTCTTTTTGTCGGCTTCCTCGGTTACCGTGCAAGTGTTCACGACAACAATATCCGCATCCGGTACCGAGCACAGTTGAGCACCCCTGGTTTCATAAGCTTTGGCGATAGTGTCGGATTCAACTCTATTTACTTTGCAGCCAAGGTTTACTACCGATACCCTCATGAACGCACCTCAAGCTCATATAACGCCAAAGCCGGAGCAACGATCCCAGCCGTTTCCGTGCGAAGAATACTTGGGCCCAAACTGATCGAATACGCATAAGGCAATGCAAGAAAAAGATCAACCTCTTGGGCGGTTAGACCGCCCTCCGGGCCCACCACCAAAGCAATACGCAGGCTGCGAGGATCTTTCCCGGTAGCCGCAATGCAGCACGACACAGCCTTAGCCAAAGTATTGGACAGCTCAGCCTCCTCCCAGCAAATCAGCACAGCATCGCAATCTTTGGCGATATCAACCGCCCCTGCGACAGAACAGGGCGCGTGAACGACGGGCTTGGAGGAACGCCCACTCTGCATCGCAGCACTCTTGGCGATAGAAGCCCATCTTTCAAACCGGGCTTTTGACTTCTTCGCATCAAGCTTCACAACGCTGCGCGAAGTAGTCATGGGAACAAACTCAGCGATACCAACTTCGGTTGCATGCCTAACAATAGTGTCCATCTTCTCGCCCTTGGCCAGGCCCTGAACTAGAACAACCTCAGGACGCGCGCACGAAGAAAGCTTCTGAGCAATGGATACGGAAAGCTCATCACCCTCGAAAGAAACAACCTCGCATTCAAAATAATCAGAGACGGCATCCACGACGGCTATATGCTCACCTACAGCAAGGCGCACGACTTTTGCATGCTTCATGTCATCAGCATCAAGATGAAGTGCAAAAACAGGCGCCGACTCAAATGCCAGCACCTGTTCACGTAAGAAGAAATGAGGAAGCGACATATCTCTCCCGATTAATTGTTGAAAGCGTCTCGAAGTTTCTGAAGAGGGCTACGCTGTTCGGAGACGTTCTCTCCCATTTCGTCAGCCAAACGCTCCAGAATAGCCCGTTCGCCCTTGGAAACACGCGTAGGAATCTTAACCTCAACATGAACATGCAAGTCACCACGCGATTCGCTACGGAACTTGGGCATGCCAGCACCCTTAACGCGCACAACCTGGCCATACTGGCATCCTTCGGGAATAGTAACAGAGACCTTTTCATTCTCGAAGATGCCATCAAGCTCGATCTTGGCACCAAGCGCCGCTTGAACCATGCTGATCGCCGCAGAGCAGTGCAGATCATCACCCTGGCGTTCGAAGAACTCATGCTCTTCGATGCGGCAAGTAACGATAAGGTCTCCCGCTTCTGCACCACGAATACCAGCTTCACCATAACCCGACAAACGAAGCTGTTGGCCATCGCGAATGCCTACGGGGATGTCAACAGATATGCGCTGACGATCGGGAACACGTCCCTGCCCCTCGCATTCGGGGCACGGATTTTCGATAATCTTGCCTGAGCCTGAGCATCGAGGACAGGTAGATGCAGACTGCATATCGCCTAGGAATGTATGCTGAACGGTGACGACGCGACCCTGGCCATTGCAATCAGGACAGGTAACTTCGCTTCCGCCTTCAGATAACCCCGAACCTTCGCAATCGGGACACGGAGCAAGGCGATCGTATACGATTTCCTTCTTTACGCCCGATGCTGCCTCTTCAAGCGTGATGCGCAACCCTACGCCCATATCGCGGCCTTCTTTTCGCACATTGGCGCGAGCTCCCCCGCCGCCGAAAAATGAGCTGAAGAGGTCACCCATACCGCCGAAACCGCCGCCAAACAAATCTTCGAGATCAACGTATTGGGATCCGCCACCGCCGGAAGCGCCAGGAATAGTACCAAAACGATCATATTGAGCTCGTTTATTAGGATCGCTCAGAACATCATAAGCCTCATTAAGTTCTTTGAAGCGATCCTCAGCATCGGGGTCCTTGTTCACATCAGGATGAAGCTGGCGGGCCTTCTTTCGGAAAGCTTTCTTGATCTCATCGTCGCTTGCCGTCTTGTCAACGCCAAGCACCTCGTATAAATCGTTGGCCATAAGTTGCGAATCTCCTTTTCGGGATTACAAATCTTTCAAAACGTTACGGGCTGCGCGAACAGCTTTGAGTACCTGCGAATAATCCATCCGTGTGGGACCCACGATCAATATAAGACCGCTGTGCTCAGCCTCGCCGAAACGGTTGGCAATGAGCGAAACACTCGAAAGCGCTTCGGAATCATTTTCGTGTCCAATGCGGACAACGGGCTCTTCAGAGGCAGCCGCATCATTGAACACACGAAGAAGCATCGTATCACCTTCGAGCTCTTCGAGGACGGGCATAAGACAAGAAGAATCACTGAATTCAGGCTTGCCCAGAAGATGGGAAATGCCCAACGGGTGGGCCTTTATGGCGTTCTGATCTTTCAGGCAAGCCAAGATCTCAGCCATAACCATTCTGAACAAATCGTCATGAACCCCACTAGCGCCAAGCGGCAGTTCACCCGACGTCGAAGACAAAGACGTTCCGACCAAAATGTTGTTGAGTGCTTCTTGCGTTTTGCCAATTTCGTCTTGAGAGTAGTCACGAGGCAGATCCATCTGCCTATCGAAAACCTGACCATCCTCGGTAACGATCACGATTAATAGACGTTGAGGCGTCAGCAAAACCAGATTCACCAAACGAATATCCACCGAAAGAATCCGCGGAGGCACAAGAAGCGTCATGCAATCGGTAAAGCGAGCGAGCGCCTGAGAAGTTCGATCCATTAGATCGTCTAAATCACTCGCGCTTTCGCGCAACTCACGAGCAAGGGCATCTTCCCCATTATCGGGATCGCTTTCAGAAAGAAGCTCATCGACAAATGCCCGATAACCGAAATCAGTGGGAATACGTCCCGCAGAAGTATGCGGCTGGGCCAGATAACCCATTTCCTCAAGAAGCGAGAGTTCATTTCGCACCGTAGCAGAGCTGATTCCCAGGTTATAGCGCTCAACTAGCGTACGCGACCCTACAGGAAGCGCACGAGCAATGTATTCTTCGATGAGCGCCCGAAGCACAATCTGGCGCCTATCTGATAGCATCGCTTGCCTCCTTAGCAATGATTTTCCTCACCAATGTGAAAGCATTTTAGCAGCGAAGCAACTAGAGTGCTAACGACAACCTAAAGATACGTCATTCCCACACGCTAAGTATGCTGAAACAACCTGCGTATCCCAACCGTTACGGAGCAAGATCAAGGAGCCTTCCATATAAGAGATTGCCGAACAACCATCCTTTTTCAGTGGGAATCCATCGTGAGCCGCAATGCTCAACCAAGCCATCAGATTCTAGACCACAAAAAGCAAGGGGAGCATCAGGAAGAAGCAAAGACGCATCTTCAAGCATCGAATCGGATACTCCTCGGCTCATACGCATCCCCAACATCAGATCTTCAGCAGCCATTTCGAAAGGATCGAGAGATTCCACCACCAAACCATCCTTAAGGCGTTCTCGTTCAAGAGCGTTTTGACGCATCGAAACCGCGCCCTCACCAAGTCCAAGATAAGGCTTTCCGGTCCAGTAAGCAGTGTTGTGGCGCGACTCGAAACCGTCAAATGCGTAGCTAGCAACTTCATACCTATGCATACCCGCATCACCCAGCACCTCAGCGGCAACCTGCATAAGATCAGCCCCCAGGTCTTCATCAATGCGAACAATCCCTTTTTCTACGCGCCAGAAGAGCGGTGTTCCCTCTTCGACCATTAGAGGGTATACGCTCACATGTTTAACGCCAAGCCGAAGAGCAAGCTCCAAATCCTTTCGGAACCCATCTTCTGTTTGACCAGGTAAACCGCACATAAGGTCGATGCTAACATTATCAAACCGGATTTGAGCAAGCTCTACAGCCCGCTTTGCCTGACTGGATGAATGGACGCGGCCCAGAAACGAAAGAAGCCCGTCATCGAAACTCTGAACGCCAATAGATATGCGGGTTGCACCCAAGGCGAACATATCCTTCACCATGGATTCGCTAAGGCTGTCTGGGTTAGCCTCGATGGTGCATTCGACTTCGGGCGTAAGATGCATCGAAAGCGAAAGAGTATATAACAATGAGGAGAGGCGTTTGTTGCCCAAATAGGTTGGCGTTCCGCCGCCAAAATACACCGTTTCAATAGCTCCAAGCTGCTCAGAACGTGAGGCGCTGCGAATAGCGGCGATCATCCCTTCAACATAGCTGTTGAGCCGCGGACTGTCTGGAGGGACAGCGCATGTTTCGAAGTCGCAATAAGCGCATCTGCGCTTACAAAAAGGAACGTGCACGTAGAGAGCACGGTACGGATCCCAATCCATCGTCATTACCCTTCTTCTTCGGTATGACGACGAGCCTCTTCGAAAATCGAAGCAAAGTCATCGTAAGTTACCGCATCGTTGATCTGCCTACGCACCGAGGCAGCGTCTTTCATCCCCGCCACATACCACATGGCGTGCTTACGCATACGCACGATATTCTTGCCGGAGCGTTCGGACAGCAACTTAGCATGACGAGTTGCAAGGGCCATTTTTTCAGCAGGTGTAGGGCCGGCATAGCCAGGACCGCCAGCGAGCTTTGAAGCGATGTCGCGAAAGACCCATGGATTCCCCTGAGCTCCTCGCCCTACCATAATAGCGTCGCAACCAGTTGCCTCTAGAAGGGCAATGGCACTATCGCCATCTACCACATCGCCATTTCCGATAACAGGAATAGACACCGACCGCTTAACACGGGCAACAATGCCCCAATCGGCTTTACCGCGATAGAACTGCTGGGCATAACGACCATGCACCGCAATAGCAGCTGCACCCGATTCTTCTGCCATGCGGGCAAATTCCACAGCGGTTTCATTGCCCTCTTCATACCCGCGACGGAACTTGACCGTAAGGGGGCAACTAATAGCATTTGAAACCGCCCCGATGATTCGTGACGCAAGCAGAGGATCGCGCATCAACGCGGATCCATCGCCCTTACCTGCAATCTTTCGGGCGGGACAGCCCATATTGATGTCTATGGCAAACAAGCGGCTTCCAAGAGAATCTTCCACCCACTTAGCCTGCTCGGCCATCGTGGCGGGCTCATGCCCAAAAAGCTGAACCGAGACTTTATCTTCGTTTGGAGCCAAATCGAGCAGATGGGCTGTCTTTTCATTGGCATAGCTCAACGCCTTAGCTGAAACCATTTCCGTATAGGTAAGCTGAGCGCCCTGTTCAATGCACAGCTGGCGAAACACCTCGTCGCCAACGCCAGCCATAGGCGCAAGGATTACCCTGCGATCGGTGAACATATTATCTGTCATACCAATCCTTACACAGAAGCAATTGAGACAAATTGAACGAAAGCGAATATCAGCATTGCTATAAAAACGATAACGACAAGCAAGCAACCGCAGCCCAGTGCAGCTTTGGTGCCGCCAGACATACGTGCCTGCTCGCGATCGCGAGCAGCCTTTTTCTCGTCAAAAGGATCATTCAGCCAATCGTATTCTTCTTTGTTACGACCAAAAGCCATGCTGCACCCCCTATTCGTCGACCTTGAGGATAGCCATGAATGCTTCCTGGGGAACCTCGACGTTGCCGATGTTCTTCATGCGCTTCTTGCCCTTCTTCTGCTTTTCGAGGAGCTTGCGCTTACGCGAGATATCGCCGCCATAGCACTTAGCTAAAACGTCCTTGCGCATCGCACGAACGGTTTGACGAGAAAGCACACGAGATCCAACCGCCGCCTGGATAGGCACTTCGAACATTTGACGGGGAATAATCTCCTTCAGCTTTTCCGTAAGAATGCGACCACGATCGTAAGCCTTGTCGGTATGGACAATAAACGAAAGCGCATCGATAGGTTTTCCAGAAAGAAGGATATCAAGCTTGACCAATTTTGAAGGCTTGTAGGTATCAAAATCGTAGTCAAGCGAAGCATAGCCTTTGGTGCGGCTCTTAAGCTGATCGAAATAGTCCATGATGAGCTCGGAGAGAGGCATTTCCCACAGCATTTCAACCGTGTTGGTATTCAAGTAGTTCATTGTTTTGAACTCGCCACGGCGAGCAACAGTAAGCTCCATTACCGCACCAACATAATCAGGCGGAATAAGAATCTTCGACTTCAAGTAAGGTTCTTCGATATGATCAATCTCGCTTGCATCTGGCATATCTTGGGGCGAGTGCAGGGAAAGCATCTCGCCATCCGTCTTGAAGACATGGTACTCAACAGACGGCGCCGTAGCCAAAAGGTCAAGCCCGAATTCGCGCTCCAAGCGCTCCTTCACAACTTCCATGTGGAGCAATCCCAAAAAACCCACACGAAAGCCGAAACCAAGCGCATGGCTGTTTTCCGCTTCATATACGAGAGCAGGGTCGTTCAAAGAGAGCTTTGCCAACGCATCCTTCAACTCTTCGTATTGATCGGCCTCAATAGGAAATAAACCGGTATAGACCATAGGCTTGACATCACGATAGCCGGGAAGAGGCTCATCGCAACCACCATCAACCAAAGTGACCGTATCGCCAACTTTTACCTTTGACGGATCCTTCAAGCCCGTCACCAAATAGCCGACTTCGCCCACGCCAAGTTCATCGCAAGGAATTTCAGTGGGGCGACGAACGCCAACCTCTTCAACCAATGCACGGGTATCAGTAGCCATCATACGAATGTTTTGCCCCTTCTTCATGGAGCCATCGATGATGCGAACCAAAGCCACAACACCACGATACGCATCGAAATACGAGTCGAAGATTAAAGCGGAAAGAGGCGCATCGGGATCGCCTACGGGATGAGGAACGTTATACACGATGGACTCGAGCAAATCATGCACACCTACTCCCGTTTTGCCACTGGCCAACACCGCATCGTCCGCCGGAATAGCAAGTCCATCTTCGATTTCTGCACGAACGCGCTCGGGTTCCGCCGCAGGAAGGTCAATCTTATTGATAAGAGGAACAATTTCGAGGTTCGCATTCATAGCCATCATCGCATTTGCGACTGTCTGGGCTTCAATACCCTGAGTAGCGTCCACCACAAGCACTGCGCCCTCGCAAGCAGCAAGGGAGCGGGAGACCTCGTACGTGAAGTCAACATGACCCGGGGTGTCAATAAGGTTGAAATGGTAAAGCTGACCATCGTCGGCGCGATAGTCAACACGAACCGCCTGACTTTTGATGGTGATACCGCGTTCGCGCTCGATGTCCATCGAATCGAGCACCTGTTCTTTCATATCGCGTTTTGAAACCGTCTCGGTCAACTCAAGAATACGGTCGGAAAGCGTAGATTTGCCATGATCGATATGGGCAATAATGGAAAAATTTCGAATAAAGCGCGGATCGAGTGCCATAGTTTCCTAACCAAACGTGCGCATAAAGCGCCTGTAATCACGTAAAATAAGAAGTGCCGTAAATGTCGGCATTGCAATGATTCTACCCTACCTGTTGCATTGCGGAGCTTTCTTCGCAATAATAAAGCAACTGTTATCTGGGCATGATTTATAACTTGTGGTAAGATCCTAGAGTTTTCGTCTACAGAAAAATATTTATACGGAGGATAAAACGTGGCGAACATTAAAAGTCAGAAAAAGCGAATCATCACCAACGAAAAGGCACGCATGCGTAATCGCGCTGTTCGTTCTGAGCTTAAGACCGCCATCCGCGTTGTCCGTGAGGCCGTAGAGGCCAAGGACGGTGCTACGGCTTATGCGGCAGCTCTTAAGGCATGCCGTCTGCTCGACAAGGCTGCATCCAAGGGCATTATCCATAAGCGCCAGGCTGCAAATCGTAAGAGCGGCGTTATGAAGCTTGCTAACACGGTTGTTACTGCTGAAGACATCGCAGCATACAAGCCCGCTGAAAAGAAGGTTGCTCCTTCCAACGGCAACAAGAAGGCTGCTGCTAAGGCTGCCCGCAAGGAAGCCATGGCTGCCGCATCTGCTGAAAAGGCTAAGCGCCGCGAGGCAACCCTGAAGGCCGAAAAGGCTGCCGCCGACAAAAAGGCTGCTGAAGCTGCTGCTGCCGCAGAGGCAGAAGAGGCCGAAGAGGCTGCTGAATAACATCAGCGTTTCTTGGAATCCGCTCGGATCCCATTCGCATATCAAGAAAAAAGAGCCTGCTATTCAGCGGGCTCTTTTTGTTGTCAAGATATTGCCTAAAAACGTCATCCAACCAAAAACCAGAGAAATCAAATCGATTACATAACACCCTGCCTTGTATGAATGAGTAAATCAAACGCTCCTTGGAGCAACGAGACCTACAATGATCCTTTTTTGCAGACCCCAAGGAACCATGAAATAAATGATTGCATCTGGTCCGATCCGCTTTTCATCTCCTGCTCTACATCGCGTGCAGAGGAAAGAGCGCAGATCAACTCATCCACAGTGAAACCACGGGCACATGAATAATGATTCTTGAGACGCCAATCGGGCATCTTAAGCACCTTAGAGCAAAGCGCCTTCTGGCCACGCTCAGAGAGCGCCTTAACGGTGATAAGCTCGCGAATGCGCGTAGTGCACATGGCAAGTAATGCAAACGGCGACACATCCATGCGGTTCATTAAATAGATGCATCGTTTTCCGTTGCGGCTGGCAAATGCATCCACAAATTCCCATGGCTTGATCTCAGCAGTACGAGAAACAAGCGACAAAACCTCATTCTCGTTTACAGGATCAGTGCCTCTGTGAGAAAGGGAAAGCTTCTTAAGTTCCGCATCAAGAGCAACAGTGTTTGTGCCAACTAAATCGATAAGTGTTGCGGCGGCACCTTGCGTAAGCGTTATTCCGTGACCAACCGCAATAGACCGAACAGCATTACCAAGATCCTTACGTGCAAAAGGAGCGCAATCGATTATCGCTTTACTCCCAAACGCCGAAACAGCCTTATATAGTCGGGTATTTTTTGCAACCTTCTGCCCCTCTAACGCTAGAACGGTAGTTTCACACGGCTCCTTCAAATATGCAATAAGAAGCTCTGAATCAGCCTTTTTAAGCTTATCCACATCATTAACCAGCACGAGACGCACCTCGCTGGCAAAAGGAAGCGTATTAGCTGCAGTAATAACTTCTTCGCCGGTACATGTAAGACCAGAAAAAGTTTCAGAATTAAAAGACATATCGCCCATTTTCGATAAACGGGCAAACAAGCGCTTCATAACCGTTTCGCGCTTAAGCTCATCTTCACCAGCGATGAGATACACCGGCAAAAGACTAGATTGTTTTGATTGAGTAGCCATAGACGCAGTTTACTTCATAGTGCGAATAGAGATGCTGGTTTGGCTCAAACTACACACCACATCCCCCTGAAGATCAGTACGAAATACCTCAACATCACGAGACTCAAGCAAGGAAACGGTGTTTGCGGCCGGATGCCCATAACGATTTCGCTCACCAACACTAATTAGAGCTATTTCTGGCTTTAGCACATCCATTAACTCTTCATCGAGCGCGGACTTCGCCCCGTGATGACCCACTTTGAGAATATCTATGTCTTCTAATGCCCCTTCTCCATTAAGCGAATCCAGCACTTCCGACTCTGCATCTCCTGTAAATAGAGCACGCCACTCGCCCATCCCGTCATCGTTAAGGTCAGTTGTCGCTATCAAGCAGATGCTATCGTCATTTTCTCCCTTATCGGTAAGATCTTCAGGACTAATCACCTTGAAGCACACCGATCCAATAGTGATCATGTCACCTGCCGCCAATTCACGGATACCAGATGTGCTAGAGAGCCTTTCTGCGTCTTTGAGCATATCGTCGACTTTGTCTGTGCCCACAGAACTTAATCCCTTTGCAACAAAGACCGAATCGACAGACACCACCCCACGCAAATCAGCAAGACAACCACAATGATCGTCGTCCGCATGGCTTATCACTACCCCATCAAGACGGTTCACCCCGTGTCGGGCCAAGCCTGCAAGTAACTTCCTAGGGTTATTGCCGGTGTCTATAAGCAAAGTTAATCCCCTGCTTTTAACTAAAAAGGAATCGCCCTGCCCCACATCCAGCATCACAATTGAAGTGCTATTCGCATCGAGCATCCTCATAGGAACGATACAGAGCAGTAATGTTGCACATATCGAGACGATTGCCCTTGTCGGAAAAGCTCTAGGCCACGCCAGCCAGAGAACAATGCAAAGCAGAACAGACAACAGCGTCAACCATTCTATTGAAGCGTCGACAGGCAACGCAACGAGGGGAGCTGACGAAAGAGTATCAATTACGCGAACCAACGCTTCGGCAAAGAAATACGTAATCTGTATAAGCAAGTGAAAAAGAGGAGCGATTGGAAGAGCGAGAAATGACAATACCCCTACAGAGCAGACAACGGTTACAAAAGGAACAGCAACAATATTGCTAATCGGAGATATCATCGCGAACTGGGAAAAGGACGACATGCTCAAAGGGAACGTCAAGAGCAAAGCAGAAAGGGTCATTACAAATGGCTCTGCAACATAAGATTTTACGCGCTTACCAACATCAGGAATCCAGCTGCATAATAGCGGTGAAAATAATACTATGCCCAAAGTTGAAAGAGCAGACAGTCCAAATGAAACCGAAGTTGAAGCACTTGGGTCTAATATCAATAATGAAATAATCGCGGCACCAAGCGAAGAAAGAGCATAAGAACGCTTATGCGATGCAAATGAAAGCAATCCTGCGCCAGCCATGACAGCTGCCCTGACACAGGAAACAGGTAGTCCAACCATTATCAAATACGCAAACAAGAAACCTAGCTGAATAATAACCGAAAGATATCGAGGCAGCCTGATTGCTCGCATGCAAGAAGAAATTAATCCCATTACGATGACCAGATGAGCGCCCGAAACCGCAACAAGATGAGCAAGTCCAACAGTCTTAACTTGATTATAGAAATCGCTCTCAAACAATTCCTGACGGTTTCCAACGACCAATGCTTTAATTAGCGCAACAGCATCGTGGTTAACGGTATCAAAATCAAGACATTCACTTACCGAAGAAGCAAAGTTTAGTCTTAATTCAGAAAGCTGCCCAAACTGAGAAGAATGCACAGGGCGCAAATCAGAAACACTGCAGCGAGCAACAATCCCCTTCTTATCGAAGTAATCTAGATAATGCTCGTCAATCGAGGAGATATCCACCTTTGCAAGGAATTCATCACCGTATTCAAAAGATCCACTTTCATAGTTCAGCATAACCTTGTACGAGTAAAGCTGTTTTCGAATGAAATCCGAATTTGGTTCAACAATCAATGCGGGAACCGAATAGCCAAAAGACCCTCTTGTGGGATCTTCAAGGATTCGAACGGCAAATATCGCTCCATCCGAACCAGCTAACACCTCCCTTTTATGGTGAAGCCCGTTAATTGAAACGGACATCAGAGTTGCACCTAGAAAGAAGAAAAGCGCCCAAGCAAGCAAAAGCCTAAAACCGCTCCTACCGTTGCAGGAAATACGATATGTCGCAAAAAGAAAGGCCAGCGATACCAAGCTTAGCCCTGCGCTGAGAGCGACATCGTAATCCAGTAACCAAGACAGCAAACAACCAAGCCAGAACACCACACCGCATTGAAGCAACAAAGGAATCGCAGGACGTGGAAATTGACGTTCATGCGACAGAACCATAGTTAAACCGTAATACGATCTTTAATTGCTTCGTATTTCCTATCGCCAATACCTGACACCTTTTTAATATCCTCAATTGAGGCAAAGGAACCGTTGGCCTGACGATATGCAATAATCTTTGCGGAAGTAGACTCGCCTATTCCATCCAAAGTAGTCAATTCAGATGCACTTGCAGTGTTGATATTTACCTTGCTCGACAAAACCTCAGTATTCGATGATGAAGGGAGTCCGCTATTAGAAGCGCCGGTCGACTCGCTATTTCCTGGCTCGGCTTCGATATAGGCCTGCACAACGATCTGCTCGCCATCTGTGACCTGGCGAGCAAGATTAATCGATAACTGATCGGCGTTTTCGGTTAGTCCGCCAGCTGCATCGATCGCATCAGACACCCGAGCATCGTGTTTGAGCTCATACATGCCAGGATTCGAAACTTCGCCTGCAATATGAACATAGATTAACTGCGAAGATGGATTTTCATATTCTTGAGATTGCGTCGATTTCTCTGAATGCTCAACCACAATTCCAGATGAAGTAAAACTCCCCCAAGCCATAAAGCCAATCGATAGCACCACGGCAATAATCACGGCAGAAAGGCCAAACAGAACAAGTGGACTAGTACTGCCGATTCCGACTTTTGCTTTTAAGCTATCCACGTCATCCAGAAACGTCATAGAAACCACCTCCTCTAAAACAAGCCTATAGGCCTGATCTGAATTCGATGACGAAAACCAGCCAAAGCAAAGTGAAAGAGGGGCTCACTCAAAGACAATAAACATAAAAAACGGGCCCATCATCGGCCCGTTTCAAAGGCTATTCAGTTTTCTTAGCGTCCTGCTTTTTTCGTTCCTTGGGAGGTCGATAAGAAGGGCAGCGATAGTCCTTAACCTCAACCGAGGCAACCGCCTCATTAATCCACTCATCGAAAGGAAGACCCTTTTCGACCTCAAGAACGCGTTCAAGCTTAGCATGCGTCTCAGGATTGCGAGGCATGAACAAAGTGCAGCAATCGGGGGCATCTTGCGAAGAGATTTCAAAGGTACCAAGCTTCTCGGCCTCGGCAATAATTTCGAGCTTATCAAACCCAACAAGAGGACGATACACAGGAAGAGAAACAGCGGCATTGGTCACCAGCATGTTATCCATCGTCTGCGATGCAACCTGTCCCAGGCTTTCGCCTGTGACCAATGCTTTTGCGCCTTCTTTACGCGCAATAGCCTCAGCAACTTTAAACATAAATCGGCGGTACATGATAACACGCAGTTCAGGCGGAACTACAGCAGAAATCTCTCGCTGATATGTTCCAATCGGCACAACATACAAACGCGCAAAACAACCAGTTCGCTCAAGAACTTCGGCGATATCCTCGAGAAGGTACTCGCTTGTTGCAGAGGTTTCGGGACGCCCAGAAAAATGTACTCCGATGCAGGTAGCGCCACGACGCGCGATACGCCATGTAGCAACAGGCGAATCAATGCCAGAAGAAAGAAGGCACACTGCCTTGCCGGCACTTCCTACTGGCAAACCACCAATACCGGGAATACTCCGCCCATAAATGTAGGTATAACCCTGGATAACCTCAACTCGAACCTCGACGTCGGGGTTCTTCATACGCACCGACTTCTCGGGAAAAGCGCGGCAAAGAGCAGCGCCAACCAATTGGTTCAACTGCATAGAGTCGATAGGGAAATCAGTGTGATTGCGACGTGCAGAAACCTTGAATGTGCCAAATTCACCAGCGTCTGACAATGCCTTGATGGCGGTATCGTACATGCATTCCAGCTCCTGGGCACAGCGATAACCGCTTGAAACGCGAGCAATGCCAGGTACGCCAGCTATCTGGTCGGCAATTCGGCAGGCATCCTCAAACGTTGCGTCCTCTTCAAGAAACAACGCAACACGACCTGAAATGCGTTTAATCTTAACCCCATCATTCAAAAGCGCCTTGATATTGGAAACAAGGCGCTTTTCGAATTGGGCTCGGTTATGGCCCTTTAGGCCTATTTCATGATAATGAACCAAACAGACACGGCGAAGAGCCTGTTTTTCTTCGAGCTCGTTATTATGCATGGGAATTAGTGATTATGGATATCGATCGTATCAGGGCTGTATGACACATCACCTTTTGCGATCTCATCAAAGGCAATAGAGAGAGGACGACGCTTGGCAGCTCGAGCGATATCGACAGCGGTCTGAAGCTGAATTGCTCGATTGCGCTGACCACGCATCATGTCGTTGATGTCATGCGCACGCTTAGAAGCAAGAGCGCAGAGCAAGAAACGATCATTATCAGTCTGATCAAGCAGTACATCGATCTTGGGATCAATAAGACTCATTATTCGGTAGTTCCTCTCATATCTTCTGCAAACGAGCCGATATAGGATACGAGCTCCTCAGTGGCACGTTCAAGTTCATCATTGACAACCTGAACATCATACTCCATTTTGCGTGCAAGCTCCACCTCTGCAGTTTTCATACGACGGCAAATGGCCTCTTCGGTTTCAGTGCCGCGACCTCGAAGCCTTCTTTCAAGTTCCTCAAGGGAAGGCGGTTCGATGAAAATCAAATGCGCTTCAGGCATAGCCTTTTTTACCTGAAAAGCACCTTGCACATCAATCTCTAAGATTACTTGCGATCCCCGATCAATGCGTTCCTGAACACGAGACCTGAGTGTTCCATAAGAATTGCCATGAACATGAGCCCATTCTAGAAAGCCACCTTGTGAAACCAGCTCATCAAAATGAGGTTGATCAAGAAAGTAGTAATCCTTCCCATCAACCTCACCAGGACGCGGTTGTCTCGTTGTCGCAGAAACAGAAACCCAGGCATCGGGAACTTGCTGAAGCACCTGCTTCACCAAAGTTCCCTTACCTGCGCCAGAAGGCCCTGATAGAACGAATAGATTGCCTTTTCGCATACTAACCAAGACGCTCAAGCAAGGCTTTCTGCTGACGTTCGCCCAAACCCTTCAAACGACGGGACTCGGCAATGTCGAGTTCTTTCATAATTTTTTCTGCCTTGGCTTTACCATAACCAGGGAGCGTTTCGATAAGCGTAGAAGCCTTCATGCGGCCCACAATGGGGTCGTCCTTCATTGCCAAAACATCCTTGAGCGTAAGCGTGCCATTTTTCAGGTCTTCACGAACCTGTGCTCTTTTAATGCGAGCAGCCTTCGCTTTTTCCAGCGCCTGCTGTCGCTCTTCGGGCGTCAACTCGGGAACTGCCATCGTAATGCTCCTTTTTCTCTTCCAATTCAAGACAATTACTTGTCTTGCCTCCTTGATTGCAACATGTTCATATGTCACAAACTACCCATATTTTAGTATTTGTCCAAAACACTAAAATTCGTAATACAACGTCATGAACTGCATTAATACTACGAAATACTGTGATTTTAACCTAGTGCAGACACAAAATACGCACTATTTTCAAATACCATTTGAAAATAGTGCGTATAAAAAAAGAAGCCACCCTAGTTTTGGGTGGCTTAAGAGAAATAACGTATCGGAATGCTACAGAAGGCTATGGAAAACACAACCATGATCAGCATGGGCATCGGAACCGGTCAATGAAAGCACAGCAACAACCTTTGCGCCCTCTGCCAAAGCAAGAGACATAAGCGCATTTGCCTTTTCTTCCGAATAAGTATCGAGCACCAGGATCGTTTTTTCGTTCTTCTTAACTTCGACACCGGCAGGGAGTTCGAATACGCCACCTTTACCGACCTGAGCGCTAACGAAACGCATCCATGCAGCAAGCGCAACCGAATATCCGAAATATGATTCGATGCCTTCAGGAGCAATAACCAACTCAGGCTTAACATCACGGTCAATCTGCTGCAACAGCTCTACCGCAAGGCGATTCAATACAATAGGATCTTGCATCAACGCAGCAGAATCGAGCGAATCGCCATCTTCGGCGAAGGCATTCATCTTGTTCAATAGATCTTTGATCTCAGCAATTTCCATAGCCTAAAGCTCCTTTGCAATCGCCTCAAATGCTGCTGCAGGATCGTTGCTTTCCGTAATAGGACGACCAACAACAATGTGCGACGCACCATTATCGAAAGCCTGACGCGGAGTGGTTACACGCGTTTGATCACCCATAGCAGAACCAGCCGGACGAACACCTGGAGTAACAATAAATGAATCTGGGCCCAAAATCTCACGCAGCATAGCCGCTTCTTGAGGCGAAGCTACAACACCAGACAATCCAGCTTGCTGGGCCTGACGAGCAAGCTCAACAACCTGGTCAACTACAGGTCGGGTAACACCTGTAGCACTGAGGTCATCCGCGCTCATACTTGTGAGAACGGTAATACCAAGAGAGACAGGCTCATCTTCGACCCAGCGAGCATCCGCCAAGCCTTCCTTAGCAGCTGCCATCATCTTGATTCCGCCTACCGCATGCATGGTGAGCATATCGGCACCAGCTTCCGCGGCTGCTTTAGCAGCGCCCTTAACCTGATGAGGGATATCGTGGAACTTCAAATCAAGAAAGACTTTGAATCCGCGCTTTTGCAGCGCATTGATGAAATAGGGGCCTTCTTGATAAAACAAGGTCATGCCGATCTTAATCCATTTAGCCTTACCGGCAAGCATATCAGCCAACTCAAGAGCTCGACTACGATCGCAATCAAGTGCAACGATAATGCGATCCTTGCGAGGCACGCTGTTGAAATCTAGCATTCGAGTGCTCCTATCAACTCATTAACATCGGAAACGCCCATGTCGATACAGTACTGTTCAATACCAGAAATCACATCGAGCGTAGATTTAGGATTGGTGAAATTCGCAGTGCCAACCGCTACGGCAGTGGCACCTGCAAGCATAAATTCAACCGCATCGGTGCCTGAGGAAATCCCACCCATTCCCAAAATAGGAATATCAACGGCATTGTGCACCTGCCAAACCATACGCAATGCAACAGGCTTTACCGCAGGACCCGAAAGTCCACCAACCACACGGGCAAGAACAGGCTTCTTGCGACGTGCGTCAATTGCCATGCCGAGTAAAGTATTGATAAGCGAAATAGCATCGGCGCCAGAAGATTCAGCAGCTTTGGCGATTTCAACGATATCGGTTACGTTTGGCGTCAATTTTACAAACATTGGACGCTTGGTTTTCGCGCGGCATGCAGAAACAACCTCTTCAACCATCTTTGGGTCGGTGCCAAAGGTCAAACCACCAGAATCCACATTGGGACATGAAATATTTACCTCGTAAGCATCGACATCAGAGGTTTCTTCGAGCGACTCGATAACCGAAACGTACTCCGGAACGCTATGACCAGAAACGTTTACGATGATGGTTGCATGGTTTTGGCGCAGCCAAGGCAAATCGCGATCTTTCAGAACTTCAACACCGGGATTCTGAAGGCCGATGGAGTTCAACATCCCGCTCGGAGTCTCGGCGATTCGAGGAGCGTCATTCCCAGCCCACCCATCAAGAGAAACGCCCTTTGTGGTTACAGCGCCAAGTAAGGCAGGATCCACAAATGCAGAGTATTCGCGTCCCGATGCATATGTTCCTGAGGCGGTGGTTACAGGGTTTTTCATATGCAACCCACCGAGGTTAACAGAAAGAGAAACAGCCATTACCAAATCACCTCGCTCGCATCGAAAACGGGACCATCAACGCACGATCGCTTTCTGCCCTGCTTGGTTTCGACTATGCATGAAAGACAAGCACCGATACCGCATGCCATACGCTTCTCGAGAGAGACATACGTTGGAATACCAGCATTAAGTGTTAGCTCTGAAACAATGCGCATCATAGGTTCGGGGCCGCAACAAGCAACATAATCGAATTGCTTCTCAGCAATCCGCCCTGCAACTACGTCAGTCACAAAACCAGCATGCCCACGCGAACCATCATCGGTAGCCAAGTGAGGCTCGTGCCCAAGAAGTTCTGAATATTTCGGCTCGCAAACCAAAGCTTTATCGCTTTGAGCGCCCATAACAACCTCAACGTCAACACCAGAGGCAACAAGTTCCTGCGCATGAAGGAACAGAGGCGCAGCCCCTACACCTCCAGCCACCAAAAGCGCCGAAGAAACACCTTCAGGGGCATTCCAACCATGTCCAATAGGACCCATCAGGCTAACAGCCATACCGGCTTCGACCGTTGTCAGATGCTTGCTGCCGAAACCAACAACCTGATACAAGATAGTGATAACGCTGCCGTCCTCGCTCACATAGAAAACCGAAAAAGGACGACGGAGAATATGGCCCTCCATCCCAGGAATGAGCATATGGACAAACTGCCCAGGCATAAGGTCGGCGCCAAGAGCGTCGACCTTAATATCGATAATCCAAAGCCTATCAGACAGCTGCCTATTGGATATCACTACCCCAGTCTTGTCTAAGATGTGAGCCATAAAGGCTACCTTTCTTCCCACTGCTCGAGATCCTGCAGGGCAATCACAGGCAGGTTCTGCTCGCGCAGGTTTTCAATGGCAGAAACAAATGCCTGAGCTCCAGCCAACGTGGTCACATAGCAAAGGTTCTGACGGACACACATGGTACGAAGCTGATACCCGTCGCCACGTGTTTCCTGACCAAACGGCGTATTGATAACCAAATCAATCTCACCGTCCATGATCTTAGTGCCAATATTCGGCTCCTCGGAACCAATACGGCCAATAACCTCGCAAGGAATGCTTGCAGCAGTAAGGGCACGACAGGTGCCCTCGGTGCACAGAAGCTTGAAGCCCATGCGGGAGAGATCACGAGCCAAGGGTAGTATTGCGCGCTTATCGCGATCGCAAACCGAAACGAAGCAAGTCCCGCCCGTGGGAAGCTCCATCGAAGCAGCTGCCTGAGTTTTCGCGTATGCCGACGGGAAGTTATTGGCAATACCCATTACCTCACCCGTCGACTTCATCTCAGGTCCGAGAATTACGTCAGCCCCGGGGAAGCGGCCAAAGGGCATAACGGCTTCTTTTACACAGAAATGCGTTTGACGGCGCTCATCGTCGGGAAGACCGAAAGAGGCAATCTTTTCGCCGGCCATAATTCGAGCAGCAAGCTTAGCCAGAGGAACGCCCGTAGCCTTTGAAACAAAAGGCACGGTGCGAGATGCGCGGGGATTGGCCTCGATAACGTAAACAACGGCGTCCTTTATGGCGAACTGGATATTGATAAGACCCACTACGCCCAAGCGTTTAGCCAACCGACGCGTAATGTTGCGGAGCTGAGATACCTGAGCCTCGGAAAGCGTGAAAGGAGGGATGCAGCAAGCAGAGTCGCCGGAATGAACACCAGCTTCTTCGATGTGCTCGAGAACACCGCCAATGTAAACATCCTCGCCATCGCACAGAGCATCAACGTCACTTTCAATAGCACCTTCAAGGAAGCGGTCGAGATAGACCGGATGATCAGGAGTAATGCGAGCAGCTTCCGCCATGTACTTCTCAAGGTACTGAGCATCATATGCAATAACCATGCCACGACCGCCAAGAACGTAGCTAGGACGAACAAGCAGAGGGAAGCCGATGCGATCGGCAACCTGGCAGGCTTCCTCAAACGAAGAAGCCATACCCGCAGCAGGATACGTAATAGAAAGCTCATCAAGAATCTCAGAGAAGCGATCGCGATCTTCAGCAAGATCGATGGCCTCGGGCTTAGTGCCCATGATGTGAACACCAGAATCCTGAAGAGCGCGAGCGAGCTTCAACGGCGTTTGCCCACCAAGGGTAACCACTACCCCATCAGGCTGCTCAACATCAACAATGTCCATTACGTCTTCGTAAGTCAAAGGCTCAAAATAAAGACGATCGGACGTGTCGTAGTCAGTCGATACCGTTTCAGGATTGCAATTGACCATGATGGTTTCATAGCCAGCATCGTGCAATGCATAGCTTGCATGCACGCAGCAATAGTCAAACTCAATACCCTGACCGATGCGATTGGGACCAGCGCCCAAAATCATAGCTCGCTTCTTATCAGAGAGGCGGATCTCGGAATTGCCCAACTCGTACGTCTTATAGTGATACTCAGTAAGGCTCTCGAACTCGGCAGCGCAAGTGTCAACAGTCTTAAAAACGGGAACAACACCCAGTTCTTTACGACGAGCGCGTACCGTGAGCTCGTCAGACCCAGTCAAGTAAGCAATCTGGTCATCGGAAAGACCGAACTGCTTGGCCGTAAGCATATCTTCAGCTGAAAGCTCATCAAGCGCGCACTCAGCAACCGCGCGCTCAACCATGACAATGTCTCGGATACGATTCAAGAACCAGCGATCGATCTTATTCGCTTCAAAAACCTGATCTACCGTCCAGCCACGTCGGAACGCCTCAGCAACATAAAAAACGCGGTCTTCAGTAGGACGACCAACCAATTCAGCAAAATGATCCTCATCGAAGGAGTCCTTGCCATCGCCGCCCAGGCCGTAGCGACCATTCTCAAGGGAGCGCATTGCCTTGCCAAATGCCTCTTCGAACGTACGGCCGATTGCCATAATCTCGCCAACGGCCTTCATACGAGTGGAGAGCGTGGTATCAGTACCCTTGAATTTTTCAAACGCAAAACGAGGGACCTTGACTACGCAATAGTCGATAGTGGGCTCAAAGCAAGCAGGAGTTGCCTTTGTGATGTCATTGGTAATCTCGTCAAGCGTATACCCTACGGCAAGCTTTGCGGCAGCCTTAGCGATCGGGAATCCAGTTGCCTTAGATGCCAATGCAGATGAACGTGAAACGCGTGGATTCATCTCAATAACGATAAGGCGACCATTTTCAGGATTCAACGCAAACTGAACGTTAGAGCCGCCCGTTTCGACACCGATCTTCTCAAGAATCGCCAACGAAGCAACGCGCATACGCTGGTATTCAACATCGGAAAGAGTCTGGGCAGGCGCAACAGTAATGGAGTCACCCGTATGAACACCCATAGGATCGAGGTTTTCAATCGAGCAAATAATGATGCCATTACCCGCACGATCGCGCATAACCTCCATCTCGTACTCTTTCCAGCCCTCGATGCTCTCTTCAACAAGAACCTCGGTAACAGGAGAAAGGTCAAGACCCTGGGAAACGATGAGCTTAAGCTCTTCCTCGTTATGAGCAATACCACCGCCAGCGCCACCAAGTGTGAAGGAGGGGCGAATCACCATGGGGTAACCGAGCATGTCGGCAAGCCCAAGAGCATCATCAACGGAGTAGGCGTAGCCACTTCGGGCAACTTCCAAGCCGATTTCGGCCATCGCCTCATTAAACTGCTTACGGTCCTCACCGCGTTCAATAGCCGCAAGGTCACAGCCAATCATCTCGACGCCAAATTTATCCAGAACGCCGCTCTTGGCAAGTTCAACAGCAGCGTTGAGAGCAGTTTGACCACCGAGGGTAGGCAACAGGGCGTCAGGACGTTCCTTTTCGATAATCTTCTCGATGAATTCCTTGGTAATTGGCTCAACATAGGTGCGATCAACCAGCTGGGGATCGGTCATGATGGTTGCAGGATTGGAATTAACCAAAACAACCTCGTAGCCATCTTCTTTCAGCACCTTGCACGCCTGGGCACCGGAATAGTCGAACTCGCACGCCTGGCCAATAACAATCGGACCCGACCCAATTACGAGAATACGCTTGATGTCGGTACGCTTAGGCATGTGCCTCTCCTTCCTCTGCGCCAAATACCCAACCGGAAAGACGGTCGGAGGCGATATCGATGTTTAGATAATCGGAATCGCCGTCCATAAGACGAGCGAAAGCCGTGAAAAGATAGTGAGCATCAGTCGGACCCGGGCTTGCTTCAGGGTGATACTGAACAGAAAATACCGGCTGATCAAGGAACGCAATACCCTCTGCTGTACCGTCGTTCAGATTCACATGGGTGAGCTGTATCTTGCCAAAACGATCATTTTCGACAACGGGAGCTACCTTGCGCTCCGCCCAGAAACGCAAGTCGGACACATGTTCGCCAACACCATCGGAAAGCTCTGGCACGAGGGGACCTAAAGTATCGAACAAAAGACCGAAACCATGATTCTGCGCAGTGATTTCAACGCGACCCGTACGCAGATTCATAACCGGCTGGTTGCCACCGCGATGACCGAACATAAGCTTTTCCATCTGAGCGCCACTTGCCAAGGAGATCATTTGATGTCCAAGACAGATACCGAAGACGGGCACCTTGCCAATGAGCTTTTCGACCTGATGATACGTTTCACTCACAGCGTCGGGGTCTCCCGGACCATTACTCAGGAAAACGCCATCGGGGTTCATCGCAAGAACTTCTTCGGCAGGCGTATCCCAAGGCACAACCGTAAGCTTGCAACCTACGCGAACAAGACCCTGAAGGATTGACTTCTTAACACCGCAATCGTAAGCAACCACGTTGTAGCGTTCTTCAGCAGGACCAGCAACCGCGAAGGAATGACTTGCAGGGAGCTCATCGAAACCCTGGGCAGCATTTCGACTTACCGTTTTAGCAAGGTTTACCCCAACAATGCTCTCCGACTCACGGACTTTGGCAAGCAGGCTTGCGGGATCAAGATCGACAGTGGAAATCACACCACGTTGAGCGCCCTTATCTCGAAGGTGAGATGTAAGTGCACGAGTGTCAATGCCGCCAATGGCTACAACATTCTGGCCCTTGAGGTATTCAGGCAAACTCTGCGTGCTGCGCCAGTTAGACGGGGTGAAGCACATATCGTGTACTACAAGTCCGCGAAGAGCCAGGGAATCAGCCTGCAGGTCGTCGAGATTCACACCGTAATTTCCGATCTGAGGATAGGTCATGGTGATGATCTGACCAGCATACGAAGGGTCAGAAATGATCTCAAGATAGCCTTCAAGTGAGGTATTAAAGCACACTTCACCGAAAACCTCGCCCTCCGCAGCGCACGAAAAGCCCTCGAACACTGAGCCATCTTCCAAAACCAGCAGCGCCTTAGGCCTGCTGCCAACGCTGGTATTGCCAAGAAGCTTACTCAACGATGTCACCATCCTTACAAGTCAAAGTACCGCCGACAAACACATCGCTGGTACGTCCAATCAATTCATAACCCAAAAAACCGCTGTTTTTTGATTTAGAGCACATATCATCCGCATTAACGACCCACTTCTTTTCAGGATCAAAGATAGTGAGATCGGCCACATCGCCAGGTTTGATCTGAACTTGATCAACACGGAGAATCTCACGAGGGCGAATAGCCATAAGCTCAACCATACGGTCATAATCAATATGTCCAGGTCGAACCAAGTAGGTCAGCACAGCGCCAAGAGAGGTTTCGAGTCCCGTCATGCCAAACGGGGCCAGCTCAAATTCACGAGCTTTTTCATGAGCTGCATGGGGGGCATGATCCGTAACGATGCAATCGATAGTGCCGTCTTTGATCCCCTCGATGATAGCCTTATTGTCGGCCTTGGTACGCAACGGTGGATTCATCTTTAAATTAGTATTGTACGTAGAAGTAAGATCATCTTCATTCAAAACAATATGATGAGGCGTAGCCTCGCAAGTCACCTTGATTCCACGAGACTTACCTTGACGAACAATATCAACGCCACGAGCAGTTGTGATGTGCTGAATATGAATAGGGCAACCGGTAAGCTCAGAAAGTGCAATGTCGCGCTGTATCTGAAGCTCTTCGCCTGCACCGGGCCAACCCGCCACGCCTAGACGAGTGGAGACCACACCTTCATTTACCTGACCGGGGCCGACCAGCTCTTCATCCTGACAATGGCTCATAACCACGCAGTTGAACATCTTCGCGTAGTCCATAACACGACGCATCATGCCAGCGCTCTGCACACCTCGACCATCATCGGTAAAAGCTACCGCACCATGGGCAGCCATGTCGCCAATCTCGGCAAGCGATTCACCCTTAAGTCCCATAGTGCATGCGCCCGAAGGATACACTCGGCAATGGCCTGCGCTCTGAGCACGGTCAAGAACGTAATCGATCGTGGCGGCATTATCGGTAGTAGGAGTGGTATTGGGCATAGAGCAGATACCAGTAAATCCACCATGAGCTGCCGCAGCTGTGCCTGTCTCGATAGTCTCCTTGTACTCTTGGCCTGGATCACGAAGATGCACATGTATATCAACAAGACCAGGGACCGCAATACAACCAGCGCGATCAAGGATCTCGGCACCATCGGCACTCAAATCTTGTCCCACTTCGGCAATCCGATCGCCATCAATGAGGATGTCGCAAACCTCATCAAGGCCAAGAGCGGGATCGATAGCACGAATATTCTTAACGAGCGTTTTCATCGGAGCCTCCCAACAAGAGATAAATTAGCGCCATACGAACGCAAACACCGGAAAATACCTGATCAACAATGACCGAATGAGATCCATCAGCCATGTAGCTATCCAGCTCAACACCTCGATTGATAGGGCCAGGATGACAAATAATGGCATCATCCTTCATCAGGCGCTCACGCTCGCGAGTCAACCCGTACAAAAGGTTGTACTCACGAAGGCTGGGAAATGGAGCGCTTTCCAAGCGTTCCATTTGAATACGAAGCATGTAAACCACATCGAGATCCGGCAATGCCTCATCGAGATACGGGGTAACCGCATCGGCGCCCAGTACATCGGGACGAGCAGGCAGAAGCGTGGCAGGCGCAATTAACGTAACGTGTGCACCCATGCGATGAAGCGCAGGAACAAGGGACCCGCACACACGCGAATGAGCGATGTCGCCCACAATGCCAACCTTCAAACCCTCAAAAGAGCCCTTTTCCTTCCAGATGGTATAAAGGTCAAGCAAAGCCTGGGTAGGATGCTGATGCTTGCCGTCGCCGGCGTCAATAACTGCTGCATTAGTGTTCTGAGATACGATATACGGGGCTCCAGCGCACTTATGACGCACGATGAACATATCGACTTTCATTGAGTCGAGAGTGCGCACCGTATCAACAAGACTTTCACCCTTCACGGTAGAAGATGTGCTACCGCCCGCATTTAAGGAATCGCAAGACAAACGCTTTTCAGCCAGCTCAAACGAGCCCCTCGTACGTGTGGAGGGCTCAAGAAACAGGTTGCATACCGTTTTCCCGCGAAGTGCAGGAACTTTTTTTATGGGACGTTCGTTGATTTCCTCGAACGTGCGTGCCTGCTTCAAAACAGTCATGATGTCTTCGGGAGACAGGCCATCAATAGAAAGCAAATGCTTATGAGCGAACATCAGCCTCTCCTTTCAGTGGCGCAGAGCCAACATGCTGACCAGGAGCAACGCGCGAAATTCGAACGCAGGACTCTCCATCAACCTCGTTAAGGAACAAACGCACACTTTCGTTTGATGCAGAAGGAACGTTTTTGCCAACAAAATCAGCCCTGATGGGAAGCTCGCGATGGCCACGGTCTACCAGCGTAGCCAATTGAATACGAGCGGGACGACCAAAATCCATCAAAGCATCGAGAGCAGCCCGAATGGTTCGACCGGTGTACAGGACATCATCCACCAACACGATGGTTTTGCCATCAAGGGAAAAGAGGATGTTCGTGCCCTGAACAACAGGAGCAATGTTCAGGATTGAGTCATCACGATAAAAGCTAATGTCAAGAGAACCAACGGGAAGCTGAGTTCCCTCGATTCCTTCAATCAGTTTTGCCAAGCGATGCGCGAGAACATCACCGCGCGTCACAATGCCAACAAGCGCCAGATTCTGGCACCCTTTGTTTTGCTCGAGAATCTGATGGGCCATGCGAACGAGCGTCCGATCAATTTCGGATTCGTCCATTACCACCGATTCCTCAAGTTCCGTTTCTTGCATGCACGCTCCTTTCGTTGTAAATCGAAGTGCGTACAGCAGAAGCCGTGCAATCAAGAAAGACGTAGCTAAAGAACGTCACCCTTGACGCTCCCCTGCCCGTATACAAAAAATGCCCAAGCAAGAGAGGGGCAATCAGTCAGACTTCGCAAAACTTGCGAAGCGTATGTTTGCACCTTATCGGTCTCTCTGTACCGCCATTAAAGGTCTTGATGATTATACGGCGATATGCCCATTAGGTCTAGGGAAAAGAAGCAGGCCGCCATAATGGCGGCCTGCTGAACACTCTCTATTTAACACGTTTTAAAACGCATGCAAAATGGGCATCATAAATAGGACCCGTGACCTTTTCTCGAGACAGCGCATCGGTGGAAACCGTGCGAACCACCTCAAACCCAGAACCAACCTCGCTCTCAAGGAACGAATCAATGACCTGCTGGTTTTCCTGGCTCAAAACCGTGCAGGTAGCAAAGGTAAGCTGGCCTCCCACTTTAACAAGACGAGCAGCTTCCAAAATCATCTTTTCGCCCATAGCAGCCAAAGATGCAACATCGTCTTCATTCATGCGCCAGCGAATGTCAGGATGGCGTCGCAACGTGCCAATACCAGAGCAAGGAGCATCTACAAATACCGCATCGTAGGAATTCGAATCAAAAGAAGACAGATTAGTTGCGTCTTTGACGAATACCTCGCTCTGGTTAATGTTCGCCTTAGCCAGTTGCACTTTACGCTCTTCTGTACGTTGCACGTCCATATCAAGCGTGTCGAGCTGAATCTGCTCGCCAAAACGAGTAAGAGCAGCATTCTGGAGCAAGATAGTTTTTGTCCCTCGACCCGCACCGATTTCAAGGAATCGCTCAGGTTTGTTTTCAGGCATCGCAAGCGAAGCAATGCACTGAGCGGCAACGTCGCTGATCACCAATCCGCCATCAGCCAATAGCTTTGCAATATACTCGTCGGTTACAGCGGTACGCTCGGCAAAGCCGAACACAGGAAAAGCCAGAGGGAGATCGATCGATTTCGAAACGGGCACAATCTTAACCTGGCGCTGAACCATTTCCGAAAGAGCCTTCGGGCCATCAACGCAAGCAAGATTCAACATGAAAAACAGTGGCGCAGGATTATTGGACCGCTGCATAAAGCGCAATGCTTCATCATGCCCAAGCTCTTTAATAAGACGCTCAGCAAGCCACAAGGGGAAACCCTCAGACAAAGCCGCTGCTTTAGGGCTTGTCTCGATATCGCCGAATGGGAACTGGTCCTTCATTTCAACTGCACGATGCAGGGCAAAATTAGCAAGACCCTTTGCTTGCGGAGCAAACGAGCGAACCACCTCAACACCCTGGTCGACGGTTACATGATCAGGCTTCTTCAAATAGAAGATCTCACAAAATGCCATACGGAGCGCATCTCGAACATCAGGTTCAAGCTCTTCTGGGTTGGTAAGAACGGAATCAATCATCTCGTCGAGGGACCCCTTGCGGGCAACAACCTCTGTTGCAAGCAATCGCGCAAACGCACGTTCCTTTACCGGTTTGTCAGAATAGGTGATGAACTTGTCTACGCCCTCGCTGAGATAACAGCCTTCTTCACGGATGTAAGTAAGAACCTCATGGGTCAACAAACGCGCAGGCGTAGCCTTGGTAAAGGAACGCTTTTTCTTGCCTTGACCAGCTCGATAACCCAAGCTTTTAGTACCGCCCAGACTGCCACGATCGAAACCCGCAAACCCATTGGGCGTGCGCTGATCGGAACCAGTACCTTCTTTGGCTCGCGGAGATTGACGACGGTCCTCAAACGAACGATTGCCGCCTTTGTAGCCACGGTCAGAACGATTGCGTCCCTCGAAACCTCGCTTTTCGGAGCGCCGATTGCGATCGCCCCCACGATAGCTGCCTTTGTAGCTGCCATCAGCAGCACGATCCCCCGAGCGCCTATCATCGCTAAAGTTCCGCTTAGAACGGTGCTCATCCTTATTGAAGGGCTTATCACCCTTACCATAGCGAAGCTTAGAACCATGCCCGTTACGCTTCTTGAAATCAGAGCCACCACGGTCTTCACCCTTAGGTGAAAAGCCAGGTTTTCCGCCACGACCCTTTCCAGAGGGTTTAGACCCACGGAAATTGCCCTTACTGGAACCAGGCTTCCCCCCGCGATAGCCACCCTTACCAGCTGGCCTGCCCCCACGAGGAGCACTGCTTCTCTGCTTATGTTCGCCGTTATTGTTATCCATGGATCTCCTGCCATTCAATACCGCCCTGTTTTATACCCTGAATGCCCGCCGCAAAAGCTTTTGCTTCCATGGGCTTCTTTCCATCAGGTTTGACGGTAACTACTTCCAAAATCGAATCATTGCATCCCAAAAATAAACGTTTTGCCGCAAAGGCAACCTCACCACGAGAGACCGATGCGGGACAATCATCGGCTAATACGGAATGTGCCTCTAATACCGAAAGCGATTTGCCCGCGATTACGCAGCGGCATGCATGACTATCACTTGACGAGAGCACCCTGCGCCAAGCATCGCTGGCCGAAAGAGACGGGGAGATATCAAGTTCGCCCTTCTCTATTTTTTCGGCATACGTTACTCCGCACTCAGGTTGCTGATGCCAACTAACAGGCTCGCCGCTTTCAAGCAAATCCAGGACCTTTACCAGAGCCTCGCCGCCTAGGACCGCAAGTTCGGAATAGAGCTGATCAGAGCTTTTGCCAAACACCGAAGTTGATCGCTCCTCAGCGACATCGCCCGTGTCCAGGCCTTCCTCCATTTGCATAATGCCAATGCCAGTGAGTTCATCCCCAGCAAGAATGGCACGTTCTATAGGAGCCGCCCCCCTCCAACGAGGAAGAAGAGAGCCATGAACATTGAGGCAGCCAAATCGGGGCAACTCCAATACGCGTTTGGGGAGGATCGCTCCATACGCAGCAACGCATACAGCATCGGGACGGAGTGAAGCCAATGCCCCAAAGGCCTCGTCACTCTTCATAGACGAGAATTCATATACGGGAATCCCAGCTTGAACGGCTCGCTCCTTAACCGGAGAATAAACCAGTTTTTTCCCTCGGCCTCGAACAGCATCAGGCCTGGTAAAACACCCAACAACCTCATGATGTGACTCGATGAGCCCCTGAAGAATATCAGCAGCGAATGCCGGGGTGCCCATAAAAACAATGCGCATACTATTCCGTTTCTCCCGGCTTGGCGCCATTCGCTAGAGCAACATGATAATCATGAAGGGCCTTGACCTTGTCCATGGGAGAGCACGACTCCAACAAAGTAATGCCGTTCAGGTGGTCGATTTCATGCTGGAAGCAACGACCCAAAAGACCATCGCTTTCCAACTCGCACACTTTGCCATCAAGGTCATAGAAACGAACACGCGAAATCTCGTTGCGCGTTATCGGAACGGAAATGCCAGGAAGAGAAAGGCAGCCTTCCTCAGCGGTTACCTTTTCGCCCTTCACCTCTATAACCTCAGGATTAATAAGCACAAGAGGATTGGAGGTTTCGTTTGGGCCATCGTAGCAATCAATAACCACCATGCGCTTATTAAGGCCAACTTGTGGCGCAGCAAGTCCGCAGCCATTATTGGCATACATGGTATTGAGCATTTGCTTAGCGAGCTTCTTTAATGATTTATCGCCAACCTGGCACGGTTCGCAAACCTGACGCAAACCCGGATCAGGCGAAAGAACGATATTCATGGTCCTCATAGAGCAACCCTCTCTTGTCAAAAACGCTTCACCTATTGTTTCGAGCGCATAATTTACCGACTAGTTAGTATAACAGCGGTTTACCGATTACTCGGTTTTCACATGGTTAGCACGTAAAGAGTTAAGCTCGGTCTGAAGCATATAAATCGCTTGAAACACCATATCGCGCTCTTCATCGTTTTGTGTTTGGCTCATTTGATCTCGCATAGAAGAAATGGCAGATTCCATATCGCCAATAGCCAACTCGTCGGCAAGATAACGCAACATATCATGAGCGGGTACTTCGCTCTGAATTGTTAAAGCAGTTAAAATTCGTGCCGCATATTTACATTTCTCCTGAGCGCGCATTATCAAGTCGGCAGCGGTGAGGGCAGGATCCGCGGAAATTAATTCCATTATGATTCCACTTAGCTCCCTGTGGACCTTCTCGTGCCATTCGGTCTGACCCAATTCGTTCATGAAATCAGAAATCATAGCGGGATTGTGAGCACAAAGACTCAGGAACTCGCGCTCAGTACGAAGTCGGTTCTTCTCGACAGGACTCAATGATCTCGCAGCAGACTTACGTGGCCGATTAGCAACAGAACGATCGGAGTAATCCACGGGCATCGAAGTTTTTAGATCTGAGAGACGCAAAAGAATATCTTGCTCACGAGCATGAACGCGACTCGATATGTAGACTGCATAATCTTTTGCCAGAAGGGAATCTTTGATGGGAGCCAAAACAGCCAACGACTCATTGGTGGCACGGGCACGACCCTCAGGGGTAGAAAGGTCATAGCGAGAAAGGCGGCGATCAATACCGAATTTGATAAGAGGAACAGCCCCGCCCAAAACCTCCTTGAAAGCATCTGCACCGTGCGCGGCTATGAACTCGGCAGGGTCAAGTCCATCCGGCAGGGTCACAGCACAGAGATCTACGCGAGAAAAACCCGCCTCGGGCGTAATAGACGAATCGATGAATTGAAGCGCCCTATCAGCAGCTCGTTGACCAGCCTCATCACCATCAAACAGATAGATGATACGAGATTTCGCATGATGGGAAAGAAGTCGAATGTGCTGACGAGTAAGAGAGGTGCCTAGTGTGGCAACAACATTGGTAAAGCCAGCTTCATGAAGAGCAATAACATCAGTGTAGCCCTCAACAACAATAGCATCACCCGTACTCGTCATACGGGCCTTAGCCTTATCAAGAGCGAATAGAACTTCAGACTTATGAAAAATGGGGGTATCGCCAGTATTGAGATATTTCGGCTCTCCCTGACCAATAACGCGTCCGCCAAAAGCAATGCAATCACCACGGACATCGTTAATAGGGAATATCACACGATTGAAAAAACGGTCGTTGATCCCCTGAGAACCCCTAACCGCAACATTCGCTTCGATCATTTCCTTTTCTGAATAACCCAATGAACGGAGATGGGTAACCAACTGCCTTCGACCAGGAGCATATCCGAGATTCCAAGATACCGGGATGGAGCCACCTAGTTCACGACCGGAAAGATACGTCCTCGCTGAAGCGGGTCCCTCATCGGACGAGCGCATAAGCAGCATATGGTAATAAGAAGCAGTTTCGGAGCAAACGGCTTTCAATCGGGCTTTGAGACTGTGAGCCTTCGTGGCTTGGGCCGACTCAGTAAGTTCGATATTTGCACGGCGAGCCAAAAAGCGGACGGCATCAACAAAATCGACATCGTCAAGTTTACGAACATAAGAAATGATGTCGCCACCTTCGCCGCAACCAAAGCAATGCCAAGTCTGAGAAACAGAATCAACTTTACAAGAAGGCGTTTTCTCCTGATGGAAAGGACAACAACACCAAAAGTCCTTCCCCCTCTGACGCATCACTGAACGCTCAGAAAAAAGCTCAACCAAATCGTTGGCTTCACGAACTTTACGTATGTCTTCGTCGGAAAAAATAATGCCCCCTTTCTGAGCAATCCATCAAAAAACATCGAGCAAGCGCTAGCCTGCTCGATGTAAAAGGGTAGATCCGCCTCTAGAGAGGAAGCTTACGACAGTATTCGATATTGCCCATAACCGTGCGAATAAGCTCTTCAGTAGAGTCGAACTTGATCATTGGACGAAGGAACTCGACAAACTCAACTTCAATGTATTCGCCATAAATATCCTTACTGAAATCAAGGATATGAACCTCACAAGTTGCATCGGTTTCATCTTTAAATACTGGCGATACACCCATCGAAACGGCAGCGCGATACCTTTCGCCATCGACAGTTACATAGGCGGCATACACACCTTCACCAAGCACTCTACGCTCCGGTTTGATGAAAAGGTTAGCTGTAGAGAAGCCCATATCGGCACCCTCACCACGTCCAGGACGGACCTTTTCCACAAGCGTGAAACGACGACCGAGAAGTTTTGCCGCTTCATCCAAGTCATGCTTTCCCAATAGCTTGCGAATTCGTGTAGCAGTAATAGGAGCCCCATCGGTGCTTTTAAGGTTATGGGCATCAATATGGGTGCCAACTACAGCTCCCCACTCCCCTAAATCAGCAACCGAACCTGAAGCACGAGAGCCGAAGTGGAAATCAAGCCCAACATGCAAATGAGCGGGCGCATGACCATTAAACGTTTCCCTTAAAAAATCTTCAGGCGAAAGACTCGCGAAATCACGAGTAAAGGGGAGCGCCACAACAGCATCAACGCCACTATCGCAAAGCATTTGAAGGCGACGTTTATTGCTCAGCAGTTTTCTTAATCTATCCGGATGAAATATTTCATCCGGATCAATATCAAAAGTCAAAGCAATAGATTGACCGGCCGTTTCCTTTGCAGTGTCCTGCGCACAGGAAAGCAAGTAACGATGGCCCCTGTGGACACCATCAAAAACGCCAAAGGCGCAAGAGGAATTCTCAAACAAAGAATGGTCGAATGATTCATCGACTTTATAAAGCTGTGCCACGTTCAACACCTATCGAAAACACGCATCGCGGACGATAGCGATGCTCGGACTCATGATATTCATATAACGCTTTAAGGCGGTTCTGCACTATGATACCCACCACTTCCCCATTTTCGGGAGGCGTGGACGATGCAAACACGCTGGTAGTGCAGCAGCAAGGATCAAAAACGTCTTGCGAGATAGGTTCATTGAGTGCAATATCATCACGATTTAACGCAGAGCCATTAGTGACTTTATCGGTAAAATCGCGGACAAATGCATAACGTATGCCTAATGCGCGGAGGGGATCAATAGTGCCGCAATCGGGTGATTGCTCAAGCATTTCCAGAGTAACGCAATCCTCAAGCGCAACCGTTCCCGAAATCGTGCGCTCAAGAAAGCTTACGTGCGCCGCAGTACCAAGATCACGACCAAGATCACGAGCGATTGCGCGCATATACGTTCCCTTCGATACGCTCATCTCAACGTCCCATTCAGCCACCTGGCGTCCAGCATCGTCGATAAGCTCATTTACAGAAAGCAACCTAGCATCGTAGATCTCAAATTCGCGTGGCTCAAGATTAATGATTGTACCCTTACGCGCAGCATCATAAGACTTACGGCCGTTCACCTTGATTGCAGAATAGACAGGTGGGATCTGAGTGCCTTTTCCTACCATCTTTGCAACATAAGAACGTGCGTATTCCTCTTCATATGCCTCAAGAGGAATAGGGCATTCCTTAGTTACTGAACCCTCAGCATCATCAGTTTCCGTACCAATTCCAAAACGAACGCCCATACGATAACGCTTACCGTGTCCAACCATATACGCATCAAGGCGTGTTGCGGGTCCAACGCAAACCACAAGAACACCGGAAGCAAGCGGGTCGAGCGTGCCAGTGTGGCCCACTCGACGTTCGCCAAATATCCTACGGCAGCGATTGACAACATCATGGGAAGACATGCCCACAGGCTTGTTAATGGCAACAAGCCTGCTTAATCCTGACTCGCCTCTTTTGGCCATCAGCAATCACCACCTGAAATAGAAAAGCATTGCTTCAGCACCTCAGTTGGAACCTCATCGAGAGCCGCTTCGAGCGAACCTTTAAAGGTAAAACCAGCAGCAGCCTTATGTCCACCGCCCCCAAAATAGCGTGCAACTTGAGCAACGTCGGTATCGTCATCCTTGGCCCGAAGACTACCCCGAACTTCGCCAGCAACCGTCTGCTTCAATATTAAGGCGACACGAACACCGCGAATATTGCGCAAAGTGTCAATGAGAGCCTCGGCATCGGCTTTGATCGCACCGCACGCATCGAAATCTTCCTTATCCAAATACGAATAGACGAAAGCGCCTTCGCAAAGAAGCTCCATACGATCCAGCACAATGCTTTCGAGCTTCATACTGGCAAGTGATCTACTTTGAAAAAACTCACGGCTGATCTGGGTTGGATTAGCACCAGCATCCATCATTTCCGAAGCGCTGACAAAAGCTTGGGAGTTGGTGTTTTGATAGGAAAACCTTCCGGTATCGGTAACCAAACCAGTAAGTGCGCATTGAGCGACCTGAGGAGTTAAGGAGTCTAGATGCTTGCAAACTTCCCAAACAAGCATACTTGCCGAGGGGGATTCGGGGTCGACATAGTTATATTCCGACATAGCCCCTTCAGTAGCATGGTGGTCAATGGTAAAGCGAACCGATGCTTTCGCCTGGAGAACTGCCGCTAAACCGATGCGCTCTACTGTGGGTACATCAACCGCTATAAATACCGAAATGGGGCCTTGATATTCTGAAGCAACCTCAATCTCGTCAACACCTGGAAGAAACTTGAGATTTGCTTCGATGGGATCATCTTTTGCCAGGACACAATGGGCTGTTTTACCCATTGCGCGCAAAGCATGACATAACGCCAACTGCGAACCTAGGCAATCACCATCGGGATTGATATGACCGCATATCACAAAATCGTCGAGCGCACTAAGGCGCTCGGCGATTTCGGACAGCGTAGTATTCGTCTGAAGGGTAGGCACTTATTCCTCTTCGTCTGATGAATTCCTTGCAGCATCGCGCGCAAGTGCGCTTGCAATGCGTTCTGCCTCGTCAACACTGGAGTCGAGCATAAAACGAAGCTCCGGAGCCATGCGCCAAGACAATTTCTTGGCCATAAGGGAGCGAATCCTGCCGCCGGCAGCTTCAAACGCAGCAGCAACCTCCAAATAACGCGACGGCTCCGTCGTGTAATAGATATTAGCTACACTACGATCAAAGCTAACCTCGCATGACGTAATAGTCACCATGTTTAAACGCGGATCGCTTATCTCGAAAAGCAGAATACTTGCAATGACTTCGCGAGCCTGCTCATTCACCTTGCGGCTGGAAGAACCTTGTTTCATAACTATTCGGTCCTTTCGACTTCAACGGTACGGAAGCCTTCAATGGTGTCACCAACCTTGAGGTCCTGGTAACCCTCGATACCAATACCGCATTCGTAGCCACGTGCAACAGTCTTAACGTCATCCTTGAATCGACGGAGACTACCGATATTGCCCTCGTAGATAACTGTACCATCACGAACAATGCGTACCTGATCATCGCGGCTAAGCTCACCTTCGGTGATATAGCAACCGGCAATAGTGCCAGCCTTAGGTACCTTAAAGGTATCGCGAACCTCTGCGATGCCCGTATCCTTTTCAACGATATCAGGCGAAAGAAGGCCAACTCGCGCAGCATTGATGTCTTCAATGGCCTGGTAAATAACACGGTACAACCTGATGTCAACCTTTTCGCGCTCAGCAACTTCTCGAGTCTTACCAGTCGGGCGAACATTAAAGCCGATGATGATAGCATCTGAAGCAGCAGCAAGCGTGACATCAGTCTCAGTAATACCGCCTACAGCAGCATGAATGATATTGATCTTAACTTCGGACTGATCCATCTTCGAGAAGGCATCACGCAGAGCCTCGATAGAGCCCTGAACGTCAGCCTTAACAACAAGATTAAGATCAGTAGTCTTACCTTCCTCGATGCGCGAGAACAGGTCATCCAGACTCATATGAGAACGAGCTTCCTGCTTGGCCAAACGAGCGCGCAATGCACGTTCCTCTGCCAAACGACGAGCATCGCGCTCATCCTCAAACACACGGAATTCGTCGCCAGCGGTGGGAACAGAATTCAAACCAAGGATCTCAACTGGATCAGCCGGCTTAGCGGCATCTACATGGGAACCACGAGGATCGATAAGCGCACGAACTTTACCATAAGAGGTACCTGCAACAACCACATCACCAAGATGCAACGTACCGCGATTGATGAGCATGGTGGCTACAGGGCCTCGACCCTTGTCAAGGTTGGCTTCGATAACAAAACCAGAGGCAGGAGCGTTCGGGTTAGCCTTAAGCTCAAGCACATCAGCCTGAAGAAGAATGGTTTCGAGCAAGTCATCAATATGCAGGCGCTTCTTAGCCGAAATATCGACGAACATGTTTTGGCCACCCCACTCTTCGGGGATAATACCGTATTCCGTAAGCTCCTGACGAACGCGATCGGGCGTAGCCCCAGGCTTATCGATTTTGTTAACCGCAACAACGATCGGAACATCGGCAGCCTTAGCGTGATTGATAGCCTCAATAGTCTGGGGCATAACGCCGTCATCTGCCGCAACCACCAAAACAATAACGTCAGTTACCTGAGCACCGCGAGCACGCATAGCAGTAAATGCTTCGTGACCAGGAGTATCAATGAAGGTGATTTGACGTCCGTTAATATTAACAACAGAAGCACCGATGTGCTGAGTGATGCCGCCCGCCTCACTCTGGGCAACGCCAGTCTGACGGATTGCATCAAGAAGCGATGTTTTGCCGTGGTCAACATGGCCCATAACCGTAACGATAGGCGGACGAGGCAGAAGATCATCCTCGGAATCGTGATAAACGACAGCAAACTCTTCCTCGGGAGAAACAACGCGAACCTTGCGACCAAGGTCGTCCGCAATAAGCTCAACCAGGTCGTCGCTCATGGTCTGCGTAAGGGTGAGAGGAGAACCGAGAAGGAACAAGCGCTTGATAACGTCATTCGGAGATGCATCAACCAGTTCAGCAAACTGAGCAACCGTGGAACCCTGGGGAATCTCAACAACAGAGTCATCGAGAACCAGCGAAGGATCTAAGCCCTTCTCCAATGCTTCCTGCTCTGCACGCTCGCGAGCCTCGGCTTCGCGCTTTTCCTTACGCTTCTTACGACGACCTTGTCCATCATGGCTTGCCGCTTCAACGGCAGCACGAGCCTCGGCAAGCACCTTATCGCGCTGAAGCTTTTCAGCTTGAACGGCCATCTGGGCATAACGATCCTCGGAGGGAGCTTCGTTGTTGGTGATTTCAAGCTCCGGCACCGAAGGCTCAAAACCTTTACGATGGTTCTTTTTACCCTTGCGATTATTATCACGAGAGCTCTTCTTTGCAGCAGCAGCCTCCTGCTTTTGATTCTGCAGACGCTCACGCTCATTATTGATCTGATCAAGCAATGAAGAGAAATTGGAGCCGGTCGAAACCGGTGCAGCCTTAGGTGTATGCTTCTTGGCAGGTGCAGCCGTTTTCGCATGCTTGCGGTTATTACGGTTGTGAAGAGCTTCCTCAACTGCCTGCTTCTTCGCAACTTCGGCAGCTCGTGCTGCCGCTGCAGCTCGCTCGCGAGCCTCCGCCGCTTCGCGCTCTACGCGCTCGCGCTCACGCTCGATCTGAGATGCAAGACTCTCAAACGGAGAAGATGAGATCTTGCGCTTGGCAGGAGCCCCCTCTTCATCCTTGTGGGCTTTAGCTTCGCGGCGAGCACGTTCAGCTTCTCGGGCTTCTCGTTCCTTCTCTACCGCAGCACGACGCTCAGCCTTTTCCTCGGCCTTGCGCTCTGCTTCTTTTGCCTGCTCGTCAGCAAGCTTCTGAGCTTCTTCGTCCTCGAGCTTACCCGCACGCTGCTTAATCTCAGGCTCAAGATTCTTACGAACCTTCTGCACATAGGCATCCTGGAGAATGCTGGCATGACTCTTGGCAGGGATCTTCATCTCCGCCAAGCGATCGAGCAGCTCCTTGCTGGTCATATCAAATTCCTTAGCCAATTCATGTACACGCATGCCAGGCATATGGTCTCCTCGTCTACTTATCCTCATTAGAGAGCGCCTCACGCAGCTGCTGGGCGATACGCTCGCAATCTTCTTCTGTCAACTTCGTTCTAAGCGCTGAATCGAGGCGCTTGGTTTTAATGGCCTTATCGAGGCACGCAACGCTGCATACATATGCGCCGCGACCGTTCATACGACCCGTAGAGTCGAATACAACCGCGCCTTCAGGCGTACGAACAACACGAAGTAAATTGCTTTTCGTGTTGCTTTCTCTGCACACAATGCAGGTTCGCTGACGTGTCTTTCCAGCCACGTTTGCCAAGCTACTCCCCTTCCTCCAGATCCGCATGGATGCCGCAATAGCGGTATCCAGGACGTGCATGATTACGACAACGAGTACCGTCTTCGGCCTCAAAAGCGCACAAGCCATCCTCGGATTCCTCTTCCGAAGGCTCATCTATTAGTGACGTATCTGCAACAAGCGGCTCGCCAGCAAAGGAAGCGGACTTGATGTCAATATGCCAACCAGTAAGACGAGCTGCAAGGCGAGCATTTTGGCCTTCCTTGCCAATAGCCAAAGAAAGTTGATCATCAGGCACGATAACCGTAGCGTAATTGTTCTCATCATCGATGTCGACACGGGTTACGCGAGCAGGCGAAAGTGCATTGGCCACATATACAGCGGGGTCTTCATTCCACTGGATCACATCAACGCGCTCATTGCGAAGTCCTTCAACAACCATACGCACACGGGACCCCTTAGGTCCTACGCATGCACCTACCGGATCAAGGTTGGGTTCACGGGAAGCAACGGCAACCTTTGAACGCTCGCCGGGCTCACGGGCAATAGACTTGATTTCGACCAAGCCATCATAGATCTCAGGCACTTCGATCTCAAAAAGACGACGAATCAGATCAGGATGAGTGCGGGATACAACGATCGAAGGGCGAGTATGTTCGCCGCGCATTTTAGGCAAATCGGAACTAGGGTCGCGAACCTCAACGATCAAAGTTTTAAGGCGCTGATTATGACGATAGTGCTCGTTGCGAGGACGTTCGTTGCGTTCGTCAGGATTTCGCTTCAAGTCATAATGAGGGAGTTCAGCCTCAACGCCATCGCGGATCTTGATGATGGTGAAATCGGGGGTTCCCTGCAGAACAGTGCCCGTAACCAGATCGCCAACGCGACTAGAAAATTCTTCATAGATAGACTGACGACCCGCATCACGCACAATGGAACCGATAACATTCTTAGCGTTAAGCGCCGCAATGCGACTTACGTCATCGGGCGTTACATCGCGCTCTTCGAACTCAGTATATTCGCCAGTTTCCTCATCGGGCTCACCAACGGGTACAAGCTCGTATACATAAATCTTGCCCGTATTACGGTCGATAGTAACACGAGCATCATATTCGAGATCAAGAATGCGCTGATAGCTATTAGCCAGGGAAGCTTCCAAGCGCTCGATGAGATAAAACTCATCAATCTTACGCTCGTGAGCCAACGCCTGCAAGGCTTCAATCAATTCAGATGCTGCCATGGTAAAAAATCCTTTCTACCCGCTGAAATCAATAGTACCGATAATGTGCGCCTTCTTAATATGCGCATAAGGCAACGCTTCCTGGATGCCATCAACTTCGACAAGAACGTCTTCATCGCGCATACCGCAAAGCTTGCCAGTCCACTTTGCCCTGCCCTGGTGCGGCTCAGTAAGAGTTAGCTGCACCTTTTCGCCAGCAAAGCGCTGAAAATGCTCAGGGGTACGAAGAGGACGGTCTATGCCAGGAGAAGAAACCTCAAGCGTGTAAGCGCCAGGGAATGGATCGAGTTCGTCCATCAATTCGTTAACCCATTTTTGCGAGGCCGCAAGCTCATCAAAACCGATTCCGCCATCGCAATCCAAATAAACGCGGATTGTGGGAGCTTTACGAGAACCGACTACCTCAACGGTGACGATTTCAACATTATGAGCGATAGCCAAAGGCTCCAATGCCTCAAGCAACCTGCGCTCTTTTGCACTTAGCACGTTGTCCCTCCTTCAAAACCCCGAACAAACAAAAGAAGCGGGTAAAAACCCACTTCCTCCAAACATCGAAAGCAATCATGTTTTCACATGCGTACATTTTTATATCATAAAGCGAAGACCAACGCCACCCCCTTTGCGGTTTAAGGGGGTGGCGATTAAATAAAGCTTGCAATCAACACTATTTAGAGGGATCAGCTTCAGGATAAAGCTTATCGAATGCCGCTTCGGAAACCGAATTACCTCCCTTTAAGTCAGTTTTGAGCGGAGCTAGAATCTCAGAATCGTGTTTCTTGGGATCATCAAAACTCAAGCTAACTTCCCAACATTGCGAAATCGCACTTAACCTATCAAGGAGGTAGCCATATAGCTCATCAACCTTCTGGTATTTATCATAGAGTTCGCTATCTGCGCTAATTTGAGCTTTTTCCCTTGACGATGAGAGCTCAGAACGCTCTTGGGTAATTTCATCGATCAATGAAACGCATTTATCGGCATAGCTACCACGCGTTTCACTGCTTGAAACCCGATAATATCCCTCCAGATCATCCACAGCTTCATCAACTTCGGAACGCAAAGAGGCGAGATTTGCATAAGCATACGAAAGATCAGACGAGAAGTCCCCTTCCGAATACGGTTGTTCAGCAGGCGAAGCTACACCCTGGTCACTTTGCGAGAAGGGTGCATCGGTTTTTACCTCAGGTGAAACAAATGCCTGGATAGCAGATTTGATTTCTGAACCAAAAACCAACCCGCATGCCAAAATCGCAACCACCAATACGCCAATAACAACTTGCCCGATCGGAAAGGGTCGGCGCTTTTGAGCTTGACGATATGCTTTTGGCTCGCGATCAACATCCGCAACAACTTGCCCAGTATCAGTGACGATACGCTGCATCGGCTTAGTAATAAAAGGATCCTCGTCACCAATGGTGGGTATTGCCTTTAAATCCTTTGCCGACTTAGTCACTTTGGAAGGGTCGACCTCATTTGAAGGATCAAGCGGATTGCCCAAATAATCTTGATAGGAGCGTTCAGAGACTAAAGGTAGTTTAGACGTCCGCGAAGGCGACACCGCATCGGTATATACAATTATCTCTTCCGCGGCAGCTATTCGAGCTTTCATGTCATTGACAAGCGAGCCGCAGTGAGGACACTGCAGCTCGCCATCTTCAATCTTTGTCCCGCAATCGAGGCAATACAAATTATTGAGCCTTTTCCTGCTTATGGGAGATCAGGCGGTTAAGCGCATTGATATATGCTTTAGCAGAGGAAACGATGATATCGCCGTCTGCTCCACGGCCAGTAAACACCTCACCATCTGCCGCGGTAACTCGAATAGTTACCTCGCCCAAAGCATCGATTCCACGCGTAACGCTCTGGACGGCAAACTCGGAAAGCTCATTTTCAATGTCAACGATCTGGTTTACAGCCTGGTACAAAGCGTCGACAGGACCGGTACCAATCGAGCATGCAACAAATTCACGGCCTTCAGGATCGGCAAGAGTAACGGTAGCCGTCGGGGTAAGGGGTTTGCCGCATGAAATCTGAACCGATTTCAAAGTATAGTGAGCAACCTGATTGCGACCATGCTCGCCCAAAAGCGATTCAAGATCCTCGTCGTATACTTCTTTCTTCTTGTCAGCAAGATCAAGGAACGCATTGTAGAGATCCTCGAATGCCTGTCCCTCAATGTGATAGCCCAAAGCCTCAACACGATGGCGAAGGGCAGCGCGACCAGAACGAGCTGAAAGGATAATAGAGCTCTGACCTGCTCCAACCTCACGAGGATCAATAATCTCATAGGTGTCACGAGCTTTGATAACGCCATCCTGGTGAATGCCAGAAGAATGAGCAAAGGCATTAGCGCCAACAATTGCCTTATTTGGCTGGACGATAAAGCCAGTGATGGAAGACACGAGGCGAGATGCACGAACAAATTCACGAGTGTTGATGTCGGTATGGGCGTTGAGCTCCTTGCCGTGCATCTTGATACCCATGACCACTTCTTCCATGGCGGTATTACCAGCACGTTCACCGAGACCATTGATGGTGCATTCAATCTGGCCCGCACCGTTTTCAACGCCAGCAAGAGAAAGCGCCGTTGCCATGCCAAGGTCGTTGTGGCAGTGAACGGAAAGCGTTGCCTTATCCATGTTGGAAACGTGTTCCATCAGATACTTGATACGACGACCGAACTCATCGGGCAAGGAGTATCCCGTGGTATCAGGAATGTTGATGACGGTTGCACCAGCGGCAATAGCAGCCTCAACGACTTTGGCGAGAAACTCATAATCGGCGCGACCAGCATCTTCAGCATAGAACTCAACATCGTTAACGTATTTCTTAGCGTATTTCACGGCAGCAGTAGTACGTTCAAGAATCTTTTCAGGCGTGGTGCGGAGCTTGTCGTAAATATGGCTGTGAGAAACGCCAATACCAGTATGGATACGAGGGCGCTTGCACTCGGCCAAAGCGCGTGCGGCGGAGTCGATGTCCTTTTCAACTGCGCGAGAAAGAGCGCAGACAACAGCACGATCTCCTACCTCGGCCGCAATCTGCTGAACCGATTTAAAATCACCAGGGGAAGACACAGGAAAGCCCGCTTCAATGACATCAACGTTAAGGCGCAGTAGCTGACGCGTAATAACCAGTTTCTCCTCGGAGTTCATGGAGGCGCCCGGCGACTGCTCACCGTCGCGCAAGGTTGTGTCGAAGATAGCGATCTTGCGAGTCATCTTGCGATCCTTTCTTATGTCTGTATTACTAACGATAGAACTATAGCGCATTTTTCGGTAAACGGTGCCGATCAACCCGCATATCAAAGCATGTTACCAATAAGAAACATTGCCGATGCCCATCAGTCCCGCCCGCACGCACTATTCCCCAAAACGCAGAGGAGCCCCAACCTATTGGCAGGGGCTCCTTTTCTATGACTTAGCAGCGTGAGAGAGGTGTTGAGTTTCCCTTACAAGAGAGGTTAAACCGCCGCTTCGTCTTTTTCACCAGTGCGAACACGAACTACACTGTCAATCGAAGAAATGAAGATCTTGCCATCTCCAACTTCCCCAGTACGCGCAACGTCCACAATCACATCGACGATTTCATCAACGCGAGAATCCTCAACGATGATTTCGAACTTGACCTTCGGGATCATATTCAAAAAGACCTCGCTGCCGCGGAAGTACTCTTTCCAGCCGTGCTGATTTCCGCAACCATGAACCTGATAAATGGTCATTCCGGAAATTTTTGCCTGAAAGAGCGCTTCCTTCAAAGGCTCAAGCTTTTCAGGACGAACAACTGCTGCAATACGCTTCATTGGTCAAACACTTCCCTTCTATTAATCCAAGCCAATAAAGGCGGGGTATGCGGATTCGCTATGAGCCGTCATGTCCATACCTGCCGCTTCTTCTTCCTTGGTGACGCGAAGACCACCGAAGATAGCCTTTACGATAAGGCCGATGATAAGGGAGCCGACGGCAACAAACACGATGGTGACCAAGATGCCCAAGCACTGAGCCCCAAGAAGCGTAGGATCGCCAGTGTAGATAAGGCCGCCAAAATCAGTCCAAGACAACTCCGGAACACAGAAGACGCCAGTAAGGATGCCACCGACAATGCCACCTACGCAATGGCAACCGAAGGCGTCAAGGGCATCGTCGTAGCCAATCTTAGCCTTGCAGAAGGAGATGGCGAAGTAGCATACGGGGGATACGATAAGACTCATGACAATAGATGCCCAAGGCTCAACGAAGCCAGCTGCCGGGGTGATAACAACAAGACCCGCAACAAGACCCGTCGCAGCACCAACAAGAGTGGGCTTACCAGTCTTGATCGTCTCAACGATCATCCAGGAAATCATTGCGGTACCAGAGGCAACGAATGTATTGAGTAAGGCCAAAGAAGCGATACCGTCGGCAGCAAAAGCAGAGCCGCCGTTAAAACCGAACCATCCGAACCAAAGCAAGGTTGCGCCAAGAACCACAAAGGGAACGTTGTGGGGACGATGGTTGACCGCACCGAAGATCCGACGTTTACCAAGAAGAAGACAAAGAACCAAGCCAGTGAGACCGGAGCTGATATGCACAACATCGCCACCAGCAAAGTCGAGTGCACCAATCTGGTCGCCAATAAAGCTACCGTCGCCGCCCCATACCATATGAGCGAGAGGGGCATAAATCAGAAGAATCCAAATGGTAATAAAAGTTACAAAAGCGCCAAACTTCATACGCCCAGCAAGAGAGCCACCAACAATTGCAGCAGTAATGCAGGCAAATGCGGCCTGGAATGCAATATCGATGATTGCGGGATACGTCGAATCGCCGGGATCGACCGCCTCAGCAAGCATGTCGGTCACAGCGCCCATGCATCCCAGTTGGTCAAAACCACCGAAAAACGGATTAGACCCATCGCCACCATATGCCAGACTCCATCCTGCCAAGATCCATACGATTGCCACCACCCCAATAATCACGAACGACATGAACATGGTGTTGACGACGTTTTTACGACGCGCAAGTCCGCCGTAAAAAAATGCAACGCCTGGAGTCATAAGAAAGACCAGCATTGCACTTACCAGCATGAATGCGGTTGCTCCTGTGTCAAGCATTGTGCGTACCTCCTAAACTTGTTACTAATGAGCACATTTTCGACAAGACGATCTTTGCACTCGAAACACGTTCAAAAGACGTCATATGCATTTGTTAACGATGACGGAAAAGCCTCGTAACACCGAAGAATCATGAGTGTTACCTCAATGAAACAAACCGCGATTTACCGACCGCATCGACCCCAAATTGCGTCTATTCACATAATGATTGAAGCCTTGGAGGGCAAAATAAGGTCCCTGAATTTGCATTCAGGGACCGACTTAGACATAGAACAATTAAGCCAAAATTTTCTTGAAGAGGCCTACTACTTCCTCATGGCTCGCGCCACGGGGGTTTCCCGGGAAGCAGGCATCGGACATCGCTCAGATGCAAGCTGATCAAGATCCGCCTCAGTAAGGCCCTCGCAAGTTGTAGGAATACCGACATCGAACGAAAGCTTACGCACCGCTTCAATAGCAGCATCAGCCGCTGATTCGGTATCCATCCCTTCGGTATCGACGCCCATCGCAACAGCAACATCTGCTAATCGCTTTGCAGCTACTGGCTTATTGAATTCCATGGCGATAGGCAAAAGCATCGCACAGGCAACCCCATGGGGCGTATCGTAGTGAGCTGAAAGCGTATGAGCCATAGCGTGATCAATTCCCAAACCAACGTTAGAAAAACCCATACCAGCAATATATTGCCCCAGAGCCATACCTTCTCGCCCAGAGTCAGGTTTTCCTGCTTTCGCTTCTTTAACCGAACCTCGCAAATTCTTCGAAATTAGCTCGATAGCTTTCAAGTGGAACATGTCTGAAAGCTCCCATGCCCCCTTAGCGGTATAGCCTTCGATGGCGTGGGTAAGCGCATCCATGCCAGTAGCGGCCGTTAAGCCAGCAGGCATAGACACCATCATATCGGGATCGGCAATAGCAACATCCGGAATATCGCTCACATCAACGCAAACAAATTTGCGAACCTTATCCGGATCAGCAACAAGATAGCCGATTGTAACTTCGGCTGCAGTGTCAGCGGTGGCAGGAACCGCAATGGTGAATGCTGCATGCTTCTTGGCATCGGCCACCCCCTCAAGGGAAACCACATCTTCAAACTCTGGATTTTCGACAATAATTCCAATGCCCTTAGCGGTATCCATAGAAGAGCCTCCGCCAATTGCTAAGATCATATCGGCTCCGGACGCTTTAAAGGCCGCAACACCATCTTTGACGTTTTGAAAGTATGATTTGGCTTTATCTAGTCATACAGCGACCAGGCAATCCCTTAAGCATCAAGCTCATCGATAACTTTCGCAGTAACGCCAAAGCTCACCAGATCAGGATCGGAGCAAACGAGTGCTTTTCCGTAGCCACGGCGCTTAGCTTCACCAGGTATTTCCTTGATCGCACCAGCCTCATCGTGTTTCCAATCGCAGCTCAGTGTATCTCTATTTCATGCCATAGTGAACCTGTTCAAGCCAATAAACCCACATCAGAACGTACAAGCTTATAACGAAAACAAGAAAATCAAACGAAGGGATACTGTCGCACAATCAAGCCTTTATATCAGTAAAATAAAAACATTGGAATTCAATCAATCAGGAGGTAAGTAATGGCATACGCACAAGAGCGTTACCTGGGACTCCTTTCGCAACTATTCACTACTCCAGAGGAAACAGCAATGGAGATCATCGCCGAACGTGAAGAGCTGAGATTCCCTAAGCCAACAGAGCTTTTTATTTCCGACATCCACGGAGAATATGAAGAGTTTTCCCATATACTCCGAAATGGCTGCGGCTCTATCCGCAAACATATTGATGCGCTTTTCAGTGACTCTCTTGATGAAGACGAACGCAGCGCCCTTGCAACCTTGGTTTATTACCCCGAGGAATCCATCGATCAACTGAACGATGGCGATCTTAGGAATACCTTTAGCAATCTTATCTCCCTATGCGCTAGCTTTGCAGAGCTTCAGCCCTCTGAAGCAGTTTTTGATGTATGCCCAAAACCATTTGGTCCCATCGTTGAAAAAATCATGTCCGCAGAACACAGCGCTGGTCGCAAGACAGTGCTTCTTGACGCCGCATTCGACACGGCAACCGAGCAAGATTTAGCGTGGGCACTATGCATCACAATTCAGGGGCTGGCAACAAGCCAAGTCCACATCGTGGGAGATGTCTACGACCGCGGCCCAAATCCCGATTTGATCATGGACGAAATCGAAGAGCATCCCGAAATCGACATCCAATGGGGCAACCACGACGTAGTGTGGATGGGCGCTGCACTTGGACAACGAGGGTGCATTGCACACGTAGTACGCAACTGCGCTCGCTACGGCAATCTTTCCATCCTAAGCGATGCCTACGGAATCAACATCCTGCCCTTGGCAAACTTTGCTTCCAAGGCATACAAAGACGATCCCTGCGTAGCATTCAAGCTCAAAGGGGATCCCGACTTAAGCGCCGAGGAATACGACCTAAACGTAAAGATACAAAAAGCAATGGCAATCCTGCAGTTTAAGATCGAAGCCAAGCTTATCGACGACAACCCATCGTTCGAGCTTGAAGACAGAAAACTGCTCCACAAGATCAATCGCGAAACCAACACGATTGTCGTCGATGGCGTGGAATACAAACTCACGGACACGGTCTTCCCGACTGTAGATTGGGAGAATCCATACCAACTCACAGATGAAGAAGAAGCTGTTATGCAGAGCCTCGAAGAAGCTTTCATAAAATGCGAAAAGCTGCAGCGTCATATCGCTTTGTTCCTTGAACGAGGCAGCCTGTACAAAATTCAGAACAACACGCTGATGTTCCACGCATGCGTCCCCTTGAACCCAGATGGAAGCCTGAGGGAAACCAACCTCTACGGCGAAAAGATGAAGGGGCGAGAGCTATTCGATGCGGTAGACCGCTACGTCCGTGCTGCTTTTAGCGACACCGATCCAGCAGCCCAAAAGAAAGGAGCTGACCTGCTATGGTATTTGTGGTTGGGTGTCGGTTCGCCGTTATTTGCAAAAAGCAAAATGGCAACGTTTGAGCTTTACCTAATTGCCGAAAAAGAAGCACGCAAAGAAGTGAAGAACCCCTTCTACCAGCTTTACGAAAACGAAGAAGTAGTAGATGGCATCTTCAAAGATTTCGGCATGGATCCAACCTCTGCCCGCATCGTCTGCGGACATGTCCCTGTTAAGGTCAAAGACGGAGAGGATCCCATTAAATGCAACGGCAAAGTTGTGGTCATCGACGGAGGCATGTCAGCTGCTTACCAGAAAACGACTGGCATTGCAGGGTTCACGCTTGTTTCCGACGCCCAGGGCATATCACTTGCTACGCATGAGCCATTCGTGGGTACAAACATCGCAATTGAACAGCATATCGATCTCAATAGCAGCATACGTCCTATAACCAAACCCGACCACCCAGTTCTGGTCTCACAGACCGATGAGGGCGCTGATCTCGAAGAGCGAATTAACGACCTCAAACAATTACTTGCGATTCAACGCGCCTTATAGCCCGCTATCTATCACACAATTCAAATCAGGAGTACCCATGGAGAGTATAGCCAGTTTTTCCGTTGATCACAATGTCCTCGAACCAGGCATATATGTATCACGCAGCGATGCCGACGAAGCAACAGGATGCATCACCACTACATTCGATTTGCGCATGACTGCCCCAAATCGGGAACCAGTAATGGATACGGCAGCCGTACATGCGCTCGAGCATCTTGGTGCCACTTTCCTTCGGAATGACGCAGAGTGGAAAGATCGCGTTATCTATTTTGGACCCATGGGCTGCCGCACGGGATTTTACCTAGTCGTATTTGGCGCCTATGAGTCAATCGATGTTGCTAACTTAGTAAAACGACTGTTTGAATTTGCGCGCGACTTCGAGGGAAAAATTCCAGGAGCCAAACCCGAAGAATGCGGAAACTACCATGACTCGGATATCGCACAAGCTCAATGGTGGGCAAAGCGATATGTAACAAAGACGCTTTCTTGCCTTGACGAAGCGCACACCCACTACCCCGCCCTCCTGAATTAGGAGCTCTTTATGGCAAATATATTCCCCTACACACGCATTGGCATTATTGGAGCAATGCAGGTTGAAATTGATCTTCTCATCCAAACAATGGAACGCCAGGGCACAGTTTCGATGAGCTCAATTGCTGGAAGAGACTTTTACGAGGGAAACCTAAACGGAACTCCCGTTGTAGTGGTTCAGTGCGGTGTAGGCATGGTGAATGCCGCATTGTGCGCCCAAGTACTTATTACCTCGTTCTCAGCCGATGCTGTTATTAATACCGGCATTGCAGGATCGCTTGACCCTAGCATCGATATTGGTGATGTAGTGCTTTCAACCGACTCGGTGAACCACATCATGGACGTGCAGAATCTGGGGTACGAACCAGGGCAAACCCCAGGAATAGAAGTAGTAGCTTACCCCGCCTCGGAAACACTACGCAACACCGCAAAAACCGCAGCGCTAAGGCTAGATTTAAGCGCCCACGAAGGCCGCGTTGCATCAGGTGACAGATTCGTGCGCAAAGAGAGCGAAAAGGAACGGATCAAAGCAGTGTTTCAAGCAAGCTGCTGCGAAATGGAGGGTGCAGCAATTGCTCAAACCTGCTACCTGAGCAAAATACCTTATTTAATAGTACGTGCAATCTCTGACAAAGCAGACGGTTCAGCAAGTGTCGACTATCCAACGTTCGAGGCTAAAGCCGCCCACGATTGCGCTGCGCTTACCATAGAAATGGTGGGCTGTCTCGAATAGCCCCCCCCAATCATATCCCCAGCACTGCAAGTCCCATAGGCCGTCAGCCGTCAGCCCTATGGGACTTATTTTGCTCCGCGCAAATTCGCAATTAGCACCGCTCATACTCCTAGAGCCTCGATGTGAATCATCTGATAACCACCATTGATTCAATGCGTATGCTAAGAAAAACAAATTGCATAATTGGCGTATAAAATCGCACCGAACAGGTATACGGCGCAAATCACGAATATTCCCTCAAAACGCAAGAAGAGGAGCTCCCCCTAGAGCTCCTCTTCTTAATGCTGTGCAATAGAACCAGAACGGTCTATTAATCAATTAGTCATCAAGCAGACCCTTGGTGATGTCCTCGAGCGTACGGCCGCGAGTCTCAACACCGAAGACAGCCAGCCAGATTGCCATGAAGATGCATAGACATGCATTGATGGCAAATACACCCATCGTACCAACCGAAGTGGTAATCAGGTAAGCAATCCACATTGGGCTGAAGATAGAACCAAGACGACCGAAGGCGTTAGCAACACCAGCGCCGCGGATACGGCAAGCCGTCGGGAAAGGCTCGGACAGGTAGATAGCTGCAGTGGTAACGGAGTTGGTGAAGGTGCAGACGCAGAGCAGGAAGCCAACGAACATGATGAGCGCCACATTGTCGGTAGGCAAAGATGCCCAAATAGGACCGATGATGGCGATAAGCACGTAAGTGGTGCAAAGGATAACCTTGCGGTTTACCTTCTCAACATAGAAGGTCAGAAGACCAACGCCAACAGGAATGCCAAGCTGCATTACCACGGTAAGAGTGGTAGACATATGCGGGTCGAAGCCATTTTTGGTCAAAATGGTAGGAGTCCAGGAAATAACGGTATATACCAACACATTCATCGTGAAGCAGAGGAACATAGCCGTAAGCGTACGGGTGATCATCTTCTTCTTGAAGAGGAATGCCCAAGGGAGCTCCTTGACAACTTCTGCTTGCTCGCGCTTGTGGATCTCTTCCTCGGGTACAGCAGGTACGTTTACGCCCTTTGCGGAGGTCTTTTCTTCAAGACGAGAAACGATCTTGTCAGCCTCAGCATTGTGACCCTTCATAGCGAGCCAACGAGGAGACTCTTCCAGGAACACAAAGCAAAGAACAACAACGGCAAGACCGATGCAACCGCAGATGATGAACACGGGGCGCCAGCCGAGCATGGGCAGAACAACCATGTTCATAGCGGAGGCAACCAAAGTACCGCAGTTAGCGATCAGGCCAACGTAGGACTGGTACTTACCGCGCTTCGTGGGAGGAGTGAACTCGGTGAGGGCGGAGTAGCCTGCGGGGAACGCAGCGCCAAGGCCCAGACCCAT